>SAMEA3663175__coassemble_19_pt1 | contig 81906 bp, 76 predicted proteins | sample SAMEA3663175__metabat2_low_PE_006 | metagenome-assembled genome bin SAMEA3663175 (sample SAMEA3663175) | pig gut metagenome | biome: pig gut; feature: pig-associated habitat; material: faeces | place: Denmark | collected 2012
CAGATTTATATTCGGTAATGAATGGGGCTTCTTTTGTTCGTGTCCATGATGTGAAAGAAACTGTAGATACACTGGCGGTGCTTGCTGCAATTACTAATATATAAAAAAGGGTAGAGAATGTTAGCTTTTCAAACACTGTTGAAAATTTATTCCTATATCAGTCCTGTTATTGATGTTGCAATTATTGCATTTATTCTTTACAAGGTTTATGAACTTTTGATAAAGACAAATGCAATTCAGATTCTTCGTTCTGCAGCAATTATTGCTCTGTTCTATCTTGGCGCGTGGATATTAAAGCTTGATACACTATTATGGATTTTAAACATTATTTCTCCAGGTCTTTTAGTTTGTTTTGTTATCGTATTCCATCCTGAACTTCGCAAGGTTATTTTAAAGTTAGGCCAAAAACAATGGTTTGCATTTGGTAAGCGATCAAAACATACTCATGTTGATGCTGTATTGATAGCAGCCGATCAGCTGTCAAAAATGAAACGAGGTATGCTTGCTGTTTTTGTTCGTCATACAAAAATGGATGATTACATTGAAACTGGAACAAGACTTGATGCAAATCTTACTTCAGCTCTATTGTATACAATTTTTAGTCATGACACACCATTGCATGATGCAGCCTGCTTTATTGAAAATGGAAAAATAATTGCTGCAGGCTGTTTCCTTCCGTTAAGTGAACAGTACGATATTAAAAAAACTTTTGGTACACGACATCGCGCAGCCCTTGGACTTTCAGAACAGACTGATGCTGTGGTTCTTGTAGTTTCCGAAGAAACAGGTGCAATAAGCCTGGCTTACGATTCAAAACTCCATTACGATTTATCAATTACTGAATTAACTAAGACATTGGAAGAACTTCTTGAAATTACTTCTGATTCACGAAATATTGAGGACACTATCGATGAAAGCAGAATTAATTCTTAAAAAAATAACAAATAACTGGGTTCCAAAATGTATCTGTTTAATTGTTGCAGTTGCATTATATCTTTTTGGAAAAACTGCACGTCTCGAGAAAAAGACTTTTTCTATCCCTCTTATAGTAAAAGAAGATGGTAATCTTATGAGTTCAGAAGCATTGCCTTCACATATCTCAGTGATTATTCGTTCAGAACCAGATAATATTTCTGCGTTAAATTCAGGTGATATTCAGGCTGTTCTTGACTTGAGCTATTATACAAAAGAAGGTCAGTATGATGTTCCAATTTCTGCATCTCTTGCTTCTGGAGTGAATCTTGCAGCTCCAGTGGAACTTACTGTAAATCCTGAAAAAATTCATGTTAAGCTTGAAGAGCGAACAAGAAAGGCTGTACCTGTTGAAGTTCCTGTTTATGGAAATCCTTTGCATGGCTATGAATTGAAGGATATTAAAATATCTCCACAGCATGTAATAATTTCAGGACCAAAATCTCTGGTTGCAAATATCAATCAGGTTTCAACATTTGAAGTTAATCTCTCCGAAAAAAATGAAGATTTCCGTGAAATTAGAAAAGTCAGAAGTATCAACAGACATATTGAACTAGTTTCTTCAGATAATGTAGAAGTTAATGTTTCATTTACAACTTCTCTTGTTACAAAAACATTTAATAATGTTCAGGTTTATCTTGTTCATCTTGCTCCTCATCTTGAAGCTGTTACAATTCCTGAATCTTCATTTACTGTTTCTGGTGCTCAGCTTGTTCTTGAAAAATTTTATCCATCTGAATATACAATGCAGGCTGACTGTTCTATGATTACTGGACCTGGTGAATATGAGCTTCCTGTGGTTATTGCTGTGCAGGATGCATTTAAAATTGAAAACTCTGATTTAACAACTGTAAAAGTCAAAATCAGGGAAAAGACAGTAGCTGTAACTCCTGTTGAGAATAGCACTGCAGGAAATAATTAATGATATTTGGAACTGGAATAGATCTGGCTGAAGTTTCTCGATTTAAGAAATGGATTACAGATGGAGAATTATTAAAACGTTATTTTAATGATAAAGAACGAAAAGAAAATGATTGCTTAAATCTTACTGATCGACAAATTTCATCGTTATGCCAGCATTATGCAGTTCGTTTTGCGGCGAAAGAGGCCTTTTCTAAAGCATTGGGTACAGGCGTGGTTGGTTTTGAACTAAAAGATGTTTACGTTTTAAATGAATCTTCTGGAAAACCATATCTTGTTTTAGAAAATAAAGCTAAAGAGATTTTTGATTCAAAATGTCCGGGTGGGAAAATTCACATTTCTCTTTCCCATGAAAAGGAATTTGCCATTGCCAGTGTAATTATTGAAATCTAGATAAATTCTGTTATAATAAAATTAATTAAGTAATTGGGTATCGGGAGGATATATGGTTTCTGGAGTTAAAAAAGCATCATCTGACGAGAAGAAAAAGCCTGCTATTTCTTATTGGTCTAAGAAAAAATGCAATTGTCCTGTATGTAAAAAAGATTTTCCTCGAGAGGAAATGCTTTCAGGAAATGGTCGTATGAATGCCGGAAAACTTACAGATGAACTTCATCGACTTTACATTCCTTCTAAACGTTACGGAAAAATTAATCCTTTGATTTATGCAATTGGTGCATGTCCTAACTGTCATTCGGCATTTTTATGGAATGATTTTACTGAAATAAAAGATCAGGCATCTCTTGATAGAATTTACGAAAAGGTAGAAGAAAGAAAAGCTGCTGTAAATGCTGTGTTTCCTTATTATGATTTAACACGAAATAGAACTTTGCTTGATGGTGCTGCTATGTATTATCTGGCTTTATTAACATATGACGATGTAGATCTTTCATATCTTCCAACTATGAAGAGAGCGATTTTAACATTACGACTTGCATGGCTTTGTCAGGAACTTAATGAAGAAGTTCCCGGCCACAATTTTGATGTTGCCGCTCAAGTATTTTATAAAAAAGCAATTTTCTTTTATCAACAGGCTGTCATTAATGAAACTAATCGAGTTGAAAAAAGTTCTACGCTGGCAGGTATGGGACCTGATACTGATAAAAATTATGGATGGGACGGGGTAATTTATCTTTGTGGGCTTCTTGAATACAAGTACGGGCAAAGAGAAGATGAAGCATTAAGATTAAAGAAACTGGATGAATCAAAAATTGCTATTGCAAGAATTTTCGGTCTGGGTAAAACAACAAAAGAAAAACCTGGCCCTCTTCTTGAACATTCCAGAAATCTTTATGAAGCGTTAACAAAGTTGCTTGATGGTCAGGATGTTGACGACATCGAATTATAATTTATTTCAAGGATTTTCTTTTGCGTAATATTTTAATTACAGTTTCTTATGATGGAACTTACTTCTGTGGCTGGCAGCGTCAGGACAAAAGTGATGGTGGTAAACTGGTAAGAACAGTACAGGGGGAAATTGAAAAGGTTCTTGAAAAAATTCACAAGGTAAAAACTCCTTTGCAAGGTTCTGGGCGTACAGACAGTGGTGTGCATGCAGTTCGTCAGGCTGCAAATTTTTTTAGCCCTGTAGATTCTATTCCTGTAAAAAAATATGTTCCAGCATTGAACTCACTTTTGCCTTCTGATATCAGAATCCTTGATGCAAAAGAAGTTGATGAAAAATTTTCTTCAAGATTCTCAGCAACTTCAAGATCATATAGATATTTTATAATTCCTTCCCATAAAGCATTGGCTTCTCAGATGCCATATGCATGGGATATTGGCCATGAACCTGATATTGATAAGCTGAACGAAATGGCTTCTTGTCTTAAAGGAGAAATTGATTGTGCAACCTTTGCAGCAAGTGGAGATGAAAGCCTTTCTACCTTCAGATTTATTAATGATGCACATTTTTTTTATCAGGATTTATATCCATGGGGGAAAGCTTTAGTTTTTGAAATTACAGCCAATGCTTTTTTGTGGAAGATGGTTCGTTCTATCGTAGGTTCCCTTATCTTTTTTGAAAAAGATAAAGATGTCTCATATTTTAAAGAAGTTCTAGAAAGTCATGACAGAAGTAAGGCAGGTCCAACTGCTCCTCCTCAAGGTTTGTTTCTTTGGGATGTTTCCTTTGAAGGAGAACGTAAACATATTTAAATAGTTTTTATTTTCTTTTTTCTTTAAAACAATATTGTGAAACTAGAAGTTATGTATTTAGAAATCTTATAAGTCCCTAATAATATAATTCTTCTAAAGAAGATTTACAGGGTCAATATCTGTTTCGATATAAACATTGGCAGGATGTGTAAAATCATTAATAAGATGTGCTACCATTTTCTGAAGTACATGAATATTTTTAGATTTTAATAAAATCTGATATCTGTAATTTGCTGCGATTTTATTAATAGGACATTCAGATTCTCCAAGTATTTCAACATCTTCACTTAATGATGAAAATTGTTTTTTTAATTCTGAAAGATGCTCAGTCAATATTAATTTTGCGCTATGAGCTGTAGACTTTGCATCTTCAAGATTTGGCGATCTGAAGACAAGTCGAATTAAGCGTGAAAAAGGTGGAAATTCAAGTAATTTACGTGTAGAAATTTCTGACGAATAAAATTCATTAACCTTTGAATTACATGCATAATAAATACTTTCAGCACCTGGATTATAGGTCTGAACGTATACTTCACCATCAGGAAAATACCTTCCAGCGCGACCTGCAACTTGCGTAATAAGAGAAAAGGTCTTTTCTGCAGCTCTGAAATCAGGTAAATGTAAACCTGTATCTGCTAATATGACTCCAACAATTTTAAGGTTTGGAAAATTTAGTCCTTTTGCAATCATTTGTGTGCCGAGCATGATGTCATATTCACCTTTTTTAAAGGCATCAAGCTTTTCCTGTAATTCACCTTTTTTAGTAAGAGAGTCAGTATCAACACGGACAATTCTAGCATTAGGAAATTTAGCTTTTACTTCTGATTCTATGAATTCTGTTCCAAATCCGGAGTAGCCAATATCAAATGAGCCGCATTGTGGACAGCTTGATGGCGGTTCAATAGACCAACCGCAGTAGTGACATTTTAATCGGTTATATGATTTATGATAGGTAAGAGGAACTGAACAGTTTTTGCATTTTAATTCGTATCCGCAATAAGAACATCTGAAAAAATGATTAAATCCTCTTCTGTTTAAAAACAGAATTGACTGACGTTTTTCATTTATAGCTTTGTTTACAGCATTGAATAATTCTTCAGAGATACTTTGTCCTGAAATATTTTGTTTTGATAAATCAATAATTTTTATTTTTGGAGGAGAACCTCCAGCTAGTCTTTTGGTTAATTTGTGACATTCAAACTGACCATTGCTTATTGAATTCCAGCTTTCTACACTTGGAGTTGCACTTCCCATTAAAAGGGGAATGTTCAGTTTTGAGCATCTGAACATTGCTATTTGTCTTGCGTGGTATCTTGGAGTGTTGTTTGATTTGTATGAAAGATCATGTTCCTCATCAATGATTATCAAACCTAAATCAGGAACTGGAGCGAAAACGGCACTTCTTGCACCAATTACAATTCGTGCTTCTTTTCTAAGTATTCGATTCCATTCAGAAAGTTTTTGGCTTGGGGTTAATCCTGAATGTAATACGGCAACTGTTGATCCAAAACGAATTGTTACGGCTTCGATTACTTGTGGGGTTAATCCAATTTCGGGAACAAGGTAAATAATTCCTTTTCCTTTTTTTAAAATGTTTTCTGCAACCTGTAAAAAAACTTCTGTTTTTCCAGAGCCAGTTGTTCCATAAAGATAATGATATTTGTTTTCACTTTCACCAGCTTTTGTTATTGCTTCAATTGCATCAATCTGTTCTTTTGAAAGTTCAACGATTTTTTGTTCTGGAAATTCTTCTGTAAAAGAGAAGGATGATGAATCAGTTTCTCTTTTGCCAGAAGGAATCATGGAATTTAAAATTTCCCCGATTGGAGTAAGATAATAGCCTGACATCCATATTCCAAGTGAAATAAGTTCTTGAGTTAGAACTGGTTGTTCATCAAGTACTCTTATAAGTGGCCTAATTTTTGATGCATCATATGGTAAGTCTTTAGGAAGCTGGTCAAATGTTTTAACAATGATTCCAGTTAACCTGCGATTACCAAATTTTACTTCAGCTCTTTTGCCGATTTCTGGAGAAAATGTTTTAACTGTTGTTTTCTTTGTTTTAATTAAATCAAGTTCAAGTTCCAGACTTTGTTCTTTTAACGAAACTTTTTCTGTGTCATCAGGTAGAGTAGAATAGGTGAATGTTTGATTTAAAGGCACATTAAGTGCAACTTCAACATAACGCATTTTATTCCTTTACGAATGAATGCTGGTAATCAGGATCAATTTTTAAAAGTTCTGCACGGAATTTTTTTAAGTCTTCCCAGGCTGGTGCTTTTAATTCAGTATTTCTTAAGAGGGCACTTGGATGATAAGTAGCCATTGCAGGTATTCCGTTGTAATTTATTATCTCACCTCTAAAGGATGAAATACCCCGGTTTGTCTTAAATATTGTTTGTCCTGCAATTCTTCCCATTAAGAGAATCATCTTAGGTTTAAGTAATGTTATTTGTGCATCAAGATATGAAATACATGCCTGAATTTCATCAGGCTGTGGATCTCTGTTCTGTGGAGGTCTGCATTTTACTATATTTGCAATATAACAATTTTGATTTCTGCTTAAACAGATGGAAGCAAGCATTTTATCAAGAAGCTCTCCTGCAGCTCCAACAAAGGGTAAGGCTTGCTGATCTTCTTCGTATCCTGGACCTTCCCCAATAACTAAAACAAGTGGCTTTTCTACACCTGTTCCAGGGACAGTATTCGTGCGAGTAGCAGCAAGACGACAGCGGGTGCAAGCTTGAATCTTTGAAGAAATTGCAGCAAGTGAAACAATTTTTTTTGTTTCTTCGTAAGGAATGGAATTTATTGTTGTTTGATTTTCTGTTATCGGTGAAGTTTTTTTGTTAAGACCTTCTGAAATAAAATCATCTTTGAAAACTGGATCTTCATGAGTAAAAGCATCCGGAGTATAGCCATAAATTCCTTGTGAGATTGTTTTTATTAAATTGTAAATCTGCTTTTTTTCTTCAGCTTTCATAATAATGATTTTAGCATAAAAGCAATTGTTTGACCATAATTGTACATATCTTTATAATTCATCACATCGGAATCAATAAAGCTAATAAAGTAAATATCAGAAAGTTTGTTTGACTTATATATTGTAAAATTTTATAATTTGAATATGAAGGCTAGTATACGTAAATATATTTTATTAAAGTGTTTTATATTATTATTTCCTTTGTGCCTTTCTGCTTCTCCAAGACAGGGACAGGACCTTATTCTTCCTGGACATTGGGTTTATGATGCTTTACATCGTCTTGAACTTGAAACAAAAACATTAACATTTTCAGATATAGCTCCCTTGTCTATTCAAGAGTTTAAATCATATTTTTCAATGATTGATTATGAAAAATTAAGTGAACCAGGTAAAAAGGAATATGAACGTATTGAAAGTTTTTTAAGTGAAAGAAAATTGTCTCTTGATGCTGGTATATTTTCTGCATGTTTTGAACCTGTTTTAAATCCTGAGTTTTATCTTTCGTCAGATATGGATAAGACTAAAGAAACGGCAATTCCATATATGTATGATTATACAAAACGTAAAGCATTAATTGACCTGCCGGTTAGTCTTGCTTTAGGTGATTATTTATCTGTTTACATGGGACTTCAGGTTAAGCAGACTCGCCTTGCTATGGAAGAACCAGCTACTTTTTTTAATGACGTTTTTGGACTTACAAGATTTGATCTTGTTTTAACTCATGATAATTATTTATCAGCAGGTTATAAATGGGATAATGGGGTAGGAATTAATTTAAGATTCGGAATAAATTCTCAGGTCTTTGGTTATACATCTTTACCAAGTGCGGTCTGGTCAGAATATTTAACAGATACACCAAATATTAACTTACGTGTATATTCACCTTTCCTTTGTTATAATTTTAATATTACTGAATTTACAAGAGATTCATATTTGTATACGCATCAATTCGATCTTCGGTTCTGGAAGTTTTTTGAAATTTCATTTATCGAAGGTGTTTTTGCATATAATACTTTTGATCTTAGGTTTGCAAATCCGTTTGCAATTTATCATGGATTGGGATTATTTAAAATTTATGATAATGAAGTAAAGGTAAATTCATTATTTTCTCTAAAAGCAAATATTGTTCCTGTTGAAAATATGAGGATATATCTTTTATGGACTCAAAATGAACATCAGATGGGAAGTGAACTTTCTGATCCTTCGGCTGCACAGACTCCAGAAGGCTTTGGTGCTCAGGCAGGTATAGAATATAATATTCCATTGAAAAAGGGTTATCTTCATCTTGGAACAGAAGCATATTATGCAAGTCCATTTCTGTATATAAAAGATAGTCCTATGTTGAGCTTTGCAAAGGTTTATACTGAAAATTTAACTGATGCTAGTAATCATTATTATGAATGGCTAGGAAGTCCCTTAGGTCCCGACAGTCTTGCGTTTCAGGTAAGTGCAGGTTATGAAGAGCCAGGTAAATGGGCATTGGATTTGATTTATAATTTTCAAGCAAAAGGTGAATTTGGTGGGGATTATGCTCTAAAAAATAGCGGCTGGAATTATTATACTAATGAAATTTCGGATACCCCTGGAAAAAAATGGCCTTATGAGTATGATAATAAACGAAATTTTATAACACCTACTGGTATTCCAGAATATGTGAATGCAATTACAATTAGAGGTTCAGTATGTCCTGTATATTGGCTTACAGTTACAGCTCAACCTTCATATATTTTTGTAAATAATTTTAATCATGAAGCTGGTAATAATAGACAAGGTTTCCAGTTTGCATTAAGTACAAGAATTGATCTGACTAAAGTGTTTGTTCAGAATAAATTACTTAAAAATTAATTAACATAGTAATGAGGTTTTTATGAAAAAAAGATTTTTAATTTTATTAATGGCATTTGTATCAGCTGCTGTTTTTGCTCAGGCTTCACTGGATCCAAATGACAGATTTTATCAGGATGCAAAAAACTGGGAAACAAAAAAAATTATTTCATGGCTTCCTCAAGTAAGACCTTATCCGGCTAAGACAATAAGAAAGATTCTTGAAACAGTAAAAGAAAAAGGTGATGAAGAAGACATTGAACTTGCAGATTATTATATGAATAAATTTTTTTCAAAATCCTGGAATCTTGGTTTTACTGTAGGTGATAGCTTAAGAGCCTCAACTTCAGAAGATGTCAAAAATATGATTTATGCAGAGCCTTCATTTTTTGGCAATCTTGAATTTTTAAATATTGTATCTCTTGGCTATAAAATTGGTGTTTTTGTTCAGAATGCTTCTTTGCTAGAAGATGAAGTATGTCCAATGTTTAAGTTTAGACTTACGGATACACATGATGATCCTGCATATGTAGGTCCACTCAAGGGCAATATAGATATGGCATCTAATGTAACAATAGGTAATGACAGTCTTTATGGAAATTTAGGATTAAACAGAATTGCATTTGGTCCATTTCTTGATGATTCTGTATTATTGAATGGTAAGCAGTTCCATTCTGGAAATTTTTTGTTTAATTATGATTCAGAAAAATGGTCTTATAGTCAGACTGTAAGTGTACTTAGTCGTTCTCCTTATAATGGTGAAACAATTAATTCCTATTTCAAACCTGAAAAATATTTAGCTTTTCATTCTGTAAGATTGACTCCATGTGATTGGTTTGCATTTTCTTATTTTGAAGCATCTGTATATTCCAATAGATTTGATCCATCTTATTTCATTCCGGTTCCTTATATGGTTTTACAGTGTATGTATGGAGCTGCTGACAATCTTTTAAGTGGTGTTTCGTTTCAGTTTAGACCTGTTGAAAGACTTGATTTATCCTTAAGCACAGTAATTGATGATATTGATCTTAATGGACTGGCTACAGGAGATTTTGGAACAAGATTAAAGCTTGCCTTAATGGCCGGTGTGAATTATGTTCCTCCTGTCAGCTTTGTTGAAAATTTAAGCTTTGATTACACTCTTGTTACTCCTTACACATATTCTCATTCTGATCCTTCATACAATAAGTTTGGAGAGCCTGAAACATCACGCTCTTTTGTTGATCATTATAACAAAGATAACTTTACAACAAGACTTCAGAGCTTAGGAACTGCAATTCCACCAAACTCTGATAGACTTCAATTTGCAGCTTCCTTTAAACCTGTTGATCGTCTTAAACTTGATTTAACAACTTCGTTTACACGTCACGGTAATATTGCAGAAAGTTTTTCTAATGGTGAAGCGAAAGCTTATATTGCTGCAAATACTGCAATTGCCGATATGTATAATGAAAAAGATTATATATATCCAAATTATTCTACAGATGGTTCTATCTGGACAAGTCCAATGTATCCGGCTCAAAATTATCCGGATGAAGTAAACCCAAAATATAACTGTACGCCAACAGCCTCAAGAAATCTTTTCCTTTCACAGGAACATTTAATGTATATTTTCCAATGTGGAATTAACGCAGAATATGAACTTCCAAAATACAAATGGGGATGTCTCTCATTTCATGCCGGTTATATGTTTGAATATATATACAATAAGGGGGTAGATTCCAATATATATAAGGCTGTAAGTGGTATTACTTATGAAGAATTAAAAGAAGGTAAAAAAGAAATTACTGATTCCCATGTTACAGCTCAAAAGAATGAATGGATTCAGAGCTTCCATAAAAAATAAAAAAATTGTCTAAAAGTAATTTTTTTAATAACTATTTTGTTGTTGGTGTAACATACAGATATTAAAACAAAAAAAAAAGAGTTTTGTATTCCTGCAAAACTCTTTTTTTTAACCCTTTATTTTTTTACAAAGCTTCGTTGGCATAAAAATGTTTAACGACTCTTTCTTCAAATGACTTTTTAATTAACTCATCAGGATTGATTTCGTTGTAAATTTTTTTTGCTTCTTCAATTGATGCTCGAAGAACAGGATGTTTTGGACTGAAAAGTACACAGCAATCTTCGTATGGAAGAATTGAAGTTTCGTATGTATTAATAAAATATGCAGTCTGTACGATTTCTTCTTTGTCTAATCCGACACAAGGTCTTAATAGTGGAATTTCTGCCATGGATTCAGTAACAGCCATGTTTTCCAAAGTCTGACTTGCAACCTGACCAAGACTTTCTCCTGTAATAAGACATTGAGCATTTATGTGCTTTGCAAGCATGTTGCTTGCTGTCATCATACACATGCGAAGTGCTATTGTACTCCAGCTTTCAGGTGCTTTTTCTTTTATAAGCATCTGAACATCTGTAAATGAAAGAATATTCAAGGTTGTCTGCATTCCGTATGTAGAAAGGGTTTTTGCAAGATCTTCGACTTTTTTCTGAGCTTCTTCAGATGTGTAAGGGTATGAATGGAAGTAAACGCATTCGACACGCATTCCACGACGAAGCATTCTGTAGCCGGCTACAGGACTGTCAAGTCCTCCTGATAAAAGTAAAAGTCCTTTACCGCTTGTTCCTACAGGAAGTCCTCGACAGCCAATATGAGAATTCGTATAAACAAAACATTTTTCTCGAACTTCAACATAAATTATTATATCAGGATTATGAAGATCAACTTTTAATGAACCGTCATCAAAAAGCCCAGAAGCAGAAGCTCTCATAATTTCATAGGAATCCATTGGAAATGATTTGTCACTTCTTCTTGCATCTACTTTGAAAGTCTTTGCCCCGTTTTCTTTAGCAATAAGTCCAAGTTTTGTAACTGTCTGTGTTATTGCTTCAATATTTTTTTCACAAGTTTCAGTACGAGCCCAGCCTGTAATACCAATGAGATGACTCAAACAGAATTCTATTTTTTCGGAATATTCATCTTCTGCTTCTATGTACATTCTTCCAGCTCGTAAAATAACATCAACAGGAATATGTTTTAAAAAGTCTCTTGTGTTTCGAACCAATTGCTGTTCAAATGATTTAATGTTTGAACCTTTTAAAGTAAGTTCACCAAGTTTTGCAAGATAAGTAATTTTCATAACAAGAATTATATAGAAAAATCCTATTTTTTACAAATATTGCTGTTTTTTTAGTTTATAAATATCTATTGAATTACTTTCATTTCTCATTTATACTTTAAAAGATGTATAGTATAGACTGGCTTTTGCACTTCAAATCTCAATCTCCTCGTAATCTCGGAAAAACTATTCCACAGATGTTAAGAAAATCTGTAGAGGAAAGTCCTGATACAACTCTTCAGGCTTTTAAAAATGAGATCGGAAGCTATGAATATCAAAGTTATAAGCTTGTTTATCGTCATATTTTAAATCTTGCTTGTGCTTTAAAAGATTTCGGAATTAAACGTGGAGATCTTGTGGGTTTAATTTCTGATAATCGTCGCGAATGGTTTATTACAGATCTGGCCTTGTTATGTCTAGGTGCGGCAGATGTTCCTCGTGGATGTGATTCCATGGGAACTGAAATTCGTTTTATTTTAAGTTTTACATCCTGCAAGGTTTGTTTCTTTGAAAATGAACGTCAGCTTATTAAAGTCCTTGATATGATTGATGAAGTTCCTGAACTTAAGGATGCAATTCTTTTTGATTCACCTTCAGATTTAACAATGGAACGAGCTGCATTGCTTGGAATTCGAGTTCACAAGTTTATTGAATTTGAAGATAACGGAAAAAAATCAACTGATGCACAGCGAGCTGAAATTGAAGCCGAAATTGATAAAACAGAGGGCTCAGATTTAGCAACTATTATTTTTACGTCTGGAACAACAGGAACTCCTAAAGGTGTAATGCTTTCTCATGATAACTTTATGGCACAATGTGAAGTTATTCAGGATGTACTTAACACTGCTAAAGAAGGTGATATGTGGCTTTCCATTTTGCCTGTATGGCACATTATGGAACGTGTTTACACATATTTCATTATTGCATTAAAGAGTGGTATCGCATATTCAAAACCAGCTGTTGAATTTATGAAAGAAGATATCGCTGCAATTAATCCTCACTGGATTGTTGGTGTTCCTCGACTTTGGGATGCATTTACACAGAGCTGGTATAGGGAACAGAAACGTAAAAGTGGTTTTTCTTTATTCCTTTTTAATATTGCTATGTTCTGGGCAAAAGGATTTTCATGGGCTCATGACAGAGTTTGTGGTTGGATCTGCCGCTTTTCAACAGGACAGAAAATTCTTGACAGAATAATAGGATTTATTCCTTTTGTTTTAATTGCTCCAATTGCAGGTCTTGGATACCTTACTGTTGTAAGAAAACTTAGACGTAAATTTGGTACAAGAATTAAAGCCTGCGTTTGTGGTGGCGGAAGTCTTCAACCTGAAAACGATTTGATTTTCCGGGCCTTGAGAATTCCTCTTCTTGACTGTTATGGAATGACAGAAACTGCACCGATTCTTTCTGTCCGTAGTCCTAAAAAGCCAATGTCTGGCTGTGTTGGAAAAATCTATCCATCTGCAGAAGTAAAAGTTGTACCTGAAAAGGATGGTGTTCCTCTTTCGTCAACTCCATTAGGACCTGGAAAGCGCGGTCTTATTTTTGCCCGTGGTCGTCAGGTAATGAAAGGTTATTACAGACGTCCTGATTTGACAAAGAAGATTATAGATAACGAAGGCTGGATTAATACTGGTGACCTTGGAATGCTTTCAAGTAATAATGAAATCGCAATTACTGGTCGTGCAAAAGATACCATTGTATTGATGGGTGGTGAAAACGTTGAGCCTCAGATTATTGAAAATGCAATCTGTAGAAGTATTTATGTTGAGTCTTGTGTTGCAGTCGGTCAGGATAAAAAGTACATCGGTGCTTTAATTGTTTGTCGTAAAGATAATATTCTTCATTTTGCAAAAGAAAATAATATTTATTACGACACATATGAAACACTTTTGGAAACAAGCGAAATTCAGAATTTAATTCGTGAAGAAATTGATCGGTTTACTGATGAAAAGAATGGATTTAGAACATGTGAGAAAGTTGCAAAATTCATTATTCTTCCTGAAAGTTTCCAGATTGGTAAAGAAATTAATGCAAAGCAAATTGTTATGCGTCATAAGATTGAAAAACTTTATGCCCGTGAAATTACAAAACTTTTTGCTTCAAAGTCAAATCGTTAATTTGATTTTAAATTAAACCGATATTTATACTGTGAAAAAGTCATTAAGTTTTATCAGTATTCTAATTTTTTCTCTTACTTTTTGTTATTCTCAGAAAAAAATTTCAGATATTCCTGATACAAGTAGATATTCAGAACCAGATTCTTCTGTGGAAGTAGTTCAGGTGCCTGGTGAGGTGGAAGTTCAATCGCCTGATGAATTGATTATTACAGATGAAGTTCCAGTATGCTTTAATGGAATTTGGGAAGGATCAGACAGATATATCATGTTTCAGGAAAAGAGTGAGCTTCAGCAGATTGTAAGCCCTGATATTCAACTTTCCCATGATAATTATATTTGGATTTATCTTAAGATTTTCTACGGATGGTATATAGATAGAGCTGCAGAAAAAACTAATCGAAAAAATACTGAATATCCTTATGACATAAATAATACTGTTTTCCGTGATATTCAGAATATAAAAATTCAGTTTAAGCCATTAATACATTCTCAGCACTGTTGTGCTTATGAAATGATTGTTCAGTATCCAAGAATAAAGGAAAGAGTTGTAATTCCGGTATGTGTAATAGATAATAAACTCTATCTTAATTTTGCAATTAAAACAAACGAATTGCCAGAAGATGAAAATAATGATATTCAGGACAAAAATCCATTAAACGGTTCCTGGAGTTCAGTAGGAAAGGTTAGTGGAATTCTTGTAAGTAAGCCAATAGTAAGTGACAATCTTGTTTCAACTTATATAACAAAGAATTCTATCTATTACATTCGTTATTGGAAAACAAATATGCCTTATTCATCTGAAAAGGCTTTCTTTTCTGACGGTAAATATAAATACGAAGTTCCTAAACATATAAATTCTGCAGGAAATATTTATACTTGTGTTACAGGAAGATCTGTTACAATCAGAAATGTGGAACGAAAGAATCTGCCCCTTACTGATTATGTTATGAATGAAGAACAAAATGTAATTGCTTTTGGTGAACCATACATGAATAAAATTCAGGACAATTGCAGTTTGCAGAATATGATGGAAATTGTAAAGGTTTCAAATGCAAGAAAAGCCCCACCTGAAGATCCTCCTTTTCCACCTGCTGAGCTTGACTGGCACCTTGAAGATATTAAGAACCTTGAAATGGGAAACCAGATTATTCAGGCTGTACGAAAACGACAGAGAGAGTTTTACGAAAAGTATAAGTTAGGATTGCATTATTAATTCTTACTTATATTTGTTATTCAGTTTTTCCAATATAGTAGAATTTTTTCTCAAATTTCATTATACTGATTAAAATTTGTCATAAATTTATAATTTTAAATATAAAGAGGTTTTATTTTGTATAAGCCAGTGGATCCAAAAACAGATTTCCCAAAACAGGAAGAAGAAGTATTAAACTTCTGGGAAAAGAACGATACTTTCAAGAAATCTATTTCACAGCGTGAAGGTGCTGAAGACTTTGTATTCTATGATGGTCCTCCTTTTGCAACAGGACTTCCACACTTTGGACATTTTATTCCATCCACAATTAAAGATATTATTCCTCGCTACCAGACAATGAAAGGTAAGAAGGTTGAACGCCGTTTCGGTTGGGACTGTCATGGTCTTCCAGTTGAAAACCTTATTGAAAAGGAACTTGGACTAAACTCTAAGCACGAAATCGAAAATTACGGAATTGATAAATTCAACGAAGCTTGTCAGGCTTCAGTTTTAAGATACACAGCTGAATGGCGTAAAACAATCACTCGTATGGGACGCTGGGTTGATTTTGACCACGACTATAAAACTATGAATCCAGAATTTATGGAATCAATCTGGTGGGTTGCAAAATCACTCTGGGACAAAGGTCTAATCTACGAAGGAAAATATATACTTCCTTACTGTCCCCGCTGTTCTACAGTTCTTTCAACTCACGAACTTGCTCAGGGCTATAAAGATGTTCAGGATGGAACTGTAACAGTTCGCTTTAAAATTACAGAAGCTCCTGAAGGGGTAAAGGATCCTGACATGGCTAATGGAAAAACTTACTTCCTTGCATGGACAACAACTCCTTGGACACTTCCTTCAAACCTGGGGCTTTGTATGGGACCAGAAGTTGAATACGTAAAGATTCTGGACAAAGCATCTGGTGATTATTACATTTTTGCAGAAGCAAGACTTTCAGCTTACTATAAAAATCCTGAAGATTACGAAATCATTTACAAGCATCCTGGTAAAGATTTTATCGGTGCAAAATATGAACCATTGTTCCCTTACTTTGCTACTCTTGCAGATCCAAAAGTATGTGAAGAAGAATCTGGTCAGAAGTGTACAGAAGGTGCATTCCGTATGTTCAATGCTGACTACGTTTCTACAGAAGACGGTACTGGTATCGTTCATATTGCTCCTGCATTTGGTGAAGAAGATAACAAGGTATTTCGTGGAACTGGTGTTCCTAACGTTGAACCAATTGATGCTGAATGTAAGTTTACAAAAGAAGTTCCTGATTATCAGGGCGTTTTCGTAAAAGATGCTGACAAAGACATTATTGCACGCCTTAAAAACGAAGGAAAGCTTGTAAAGCGCGATACAATCGTTCACTCATATCCACACTGCTGGAGATGTAATTCTCCACTTATTTATCGTGGAATCGGTTCATGGTTTGTAAAAGTTGCAGACCATCATGACAGACTCTTAAGAGCAAACTCACAGATTACTTGGCAGCCTGATCACATTAAGGAAGGCCGTTTTGGTAAGTGGCTTGAAGGAAGTCGTGACTGGGCAGTAAGCCGTAACCGTTATTGGGGTAACCCAATTCCTATCTGGCGTTGTGATGACCCAGATTGTAAACACACACTCTGTGTTGGTAGCCGTCAGGAGCTCAAAGACTTAAGCGGAACTTATCCAGAAGATCTTCACAAGCAGTTTGTAGATAAGATTACTTTCACTTGTCCAAAATGTAAAAAAGGAACAATGAAACGAATTCCTGAAGTATTCGACTGCTGGTTTGAATCTGGAAGTATGCCATATGCTCAACAGCATTATCCTTTTGAAAATAAGGAATATTTTGAAAAACACTTCCCAGCTGACTTCATTTCTGAAGGACTTGACCAGACTCGTGGCTGGTTCTATACACTTACAGTTCTTGCAGCACAGCTTTTTGATAAGCCTGCATTCAAAAACTGTATCGTAAACGGAATCGTTCTTGCTTCTGACGGACGCAAGATGTCAAAATCCCTTCGTAACTATACTGACCCTGTAGAAGCTATCAACAAGTTTGGTGCAGATGCAATCCGCTTGTTCCTGATGCACTCTGCAGTTGTTAAAGCTGATGAAATTCGTTACTCAGATGATGGGGTACGTGAAGTTCTTAAATCAATCATCATTCCTTTGTGGAACTCATATTCATTCTTTGTAACATATGCAAACATAGACGGTATAACTTGTACAGGTCATGCATTTGACAACAAGCTTCCTGAAAATCCACTTGACTGCTGGCTTTTGTCTGTAACACAGTCTCTTGTAAAGAAAGTTACAGAAGCTATGGAACAGTATGATCTTTCTGGAGCTATCGATCCGATTGTTGACTTTATTGATCAGCTCAATAACTGGTATATTCGTCGTTCTAGAAGACGTTTCTGGAAGAGTGAAAATGATGGTGACAAGACAGAAGCTTACGAAACATTGTATACAGCACTTAAGACATTTGCAAAAGTTGCAGCTCCATTTGTTCCATTCATTACAGAAGAAATGTGGCAGAACCTTAAGACTGCTGAAGACAAGGAATCTGTTCATCTTGAGGACTATCCTGTTTACAATGAAAGATTCCATAACGAAAAACTTGAGTTTAAAATGAATACTGTTCAGAAGGCTATCTCTATGGGACGCAGCCTTCGTAACCAGTTTAACCTTAAGAACCGTCAGCCACTTGCAAGCGTTGCTCTTGTTACACGAAACTCAGAAGAAAAAACTGTTCTTGCAGAAATGCTTGATTCAATCAAAGAAGAACTTAATGTTAAAAATGTAATCTTCCACGAAAGAGAAGATGAACTTGTAGAATACAAAGCAAAGGCAAACTTCAAGGTTCTTGGTAAAGAACTTGGAGCTTTGATGAAGGATGCTGCTTCTAAGATCATCGCTCTCGAACAGAGTGCAATTCAGTCAATCCTTGATGGTTCTAAACTTACAATTGAAGTAGGTGATAAGACTGTTGATCTTACAGAAGAAAAGATCATCGTTGACCGTATCGAAAAAGAAGATGTAAAAGTAATCAATGAAGGTACTTTGACTGTAGGTCTAGATACTAAGATTACAGATGAACTTAAAAAAGAAGGTTATGTACGTGACCTTGTTCGCGGTATTCAGAACCTTCGTAAAGATAGCGGTTTTGAAGTAACTGATAGAATTAAACTTACTGTTGGTGGAGATGCAGAACTTAAAGCTGCATTTGAAATTTTCGCTGACTTTATTAAATCAGAAACTCTTGCTGTAGAAGCTGCATGGGTTGATTCAATTGACGGAGCTACTTCAGTTGAAGCTGATGATAAAACATGGAGTATAAAAGTTGAAAAGAAATAAGTCCTTATTTTGTCTTTCAAAAATTGTTTTAGCTCTTGGACTCAGTCTTGCAGTTTTCAGCTGTAAGACTGCACCACAGGTTGCAACAGTTCCTGTATATGCATTTGATGTGCTTGATGATGAAGGTGCAATGTATATTCATATTCCTGTAGCCGAAAATAAAGAACTCAGCCAGAAGCTTGTTCTTGCATATACAAAAGGAATGTCGGAATCTGATGCAAATCTTCTTGTTTCAAAGCTTGAAGATGTTTATGCTTCTTTTGGATCAAGAGCAGATAAAAAAAGAGTCCAGATCGCAGTAGAAGGTTCACTTCCATCTGTCGCTTCATCTTTTCTAAAGAAAGATGGATATGAAGAAAAGAAATATAATGCAAAAGGTTTTACTGATTTTTCACCTGTATATTCATACTTTGCAAAAGATAAAATGCAGCTTGCATTCCCTGGTTCAAATATAATATGTATTTCACCAAATGTTTTACCAATGCTTGATCTGTATGAAAAGGAATTTGAAATCCTTAATGGTATTGGAAATTCTGAGATTGATTTTGTAACTGAATATAGATCTGACTGGCAAAGCTCTGATCTTTATAAGTGGATTTGTGAAGATGTTCCTTCAATTCACTTTTATATTGTTCGTCCTCAGGCATTTCTATCTAATTTAATTGGTTCAGATGTTTCTTCAAGAGTTTTCAAGCTTGTATTTGCAAAAGGAAATTTTTCAAAACTTCCAAATGATAAATATGAACTTACATTGGATCTTGAATTTCAGAATGAAAAGTATGTAAAGCCTGCAATTTCTATGTTGATTTTAACATTAGGATTAACAGACTCCGAAATCAAAAGAGTTTCACCAACACATATTCAATTGACTGGTGTCCATATGAATACTAAGCAACTTACAAATATGCTTGGTTTATAAAAATTATATGAAATATAGATTTTTACTATTTTTTGTTGTGTTTCTAATGAGTCTTTCTTCCTGCAAAACCACTTCTGTAATGGTTCCAGGGGAGAAGAAAGTGCGGGTGCAGCAAATGTATTCTGAATATTATTCAATTGCAGAAGAATATTTTAAACTTGAAAATTATTCAAAAGCAATTGAATTTTATGAATTTGCAATGAAAGATAGAGCCTTGCATGATGCCGCTTATTATAAAATAGGGCAGTGTTATGCAAAGAATAAACAATACGATAAAGCCTATTCTGTATTTAATACAATTCTTCGAAAAGATCCAGAAAATAAAAGCTTAAAAAACACTCTGGCATATTTAACAGCTATGAATGGAAATGTTGAAGAAGCTGCAGAATTATATAAGCAGATTCTTGCTTCAGATCCGGATAATGCTGAAACTCTTGTAAATTATGTAAGTGTATTAATTATTCTTAAAGATTACGAAACCGCAAAAATTAATTTAAGCTATCTCGAAAAAAAATATCCTTCAACAGCACAAATAGCACCATTGAAGGAAAATCTTGAAAAAATTAAAGATTCACAGACTTCTGATAAATAAAATCTATTCTTTATTTGCCATAAACTTGCGGTATTTTTCAGGGTTTACACGGAATGCAATGATAGGACTATCTGCATCATCCTGTGCATGAAGTAATGCCTGTTCTGCTTCAAGTATGAGTCTTTCTCCAGAAATAAATCTTAAAGTTCTTGATGAAATACCAATTAATGGTTTTGTGTTTTTGTTATTTTGAGTTAATGTAGAACATAATTCAGCATAAATCTGTTCAGATGTTTCCATTGCTTTGTCAATATCAACACCGTTTATGATTACTGCAATTCCATCATTTTTATATTCGAAAATTATATCTCTGTAATGGAAAATATTAAGAATCTGATTACAACACTCAATTCCACAAGGATCTTCATAGTTAATTTCAGGAATTTTAATTAACAATAGAGAAAGATCCAGTTCAGAACTTGAAGCTCTTGAAAGCTCACTTTCAAGTCTTGTTACAAGAAATTTTTCTTCAGTAAAACCTGTTTTTGTAGAATATAAAGATGAATCAGAAGTATTAGTAGTTGTTTCAATTTTAGTTTGAACTTCTATTGGAGAAGATTCAATTTCAGGATCTGATTCAGTTTTTTCAAAAGTTCCCAAATTAATAGCATCTTTTTGTTCAATAACAGGTTCGTTAATTGTTTCTTCAATTACTGGTTCTGAAAAATCGGTGTCTCCAATAACACTTTCACCATTATCAGAATCAAATACAGGTTCGGTAGAATCTTGTTCATAATCTGCTTTAGGATTTATTGAATCTGCTTCAAATGAAGAATTTTGTGTTAATATTTCATCGTTGTTGTTAGACACAGTTTCTGATTCAGGGGAGATATAAGATGTTTCAAAATCATATTGGTCAGCCTCTGTAGTAGAGTCAAAATATGAATCAAGCTCTAACTCGTTTTCGTTAGATTCCATTGAATCAAAATCTATGTCAGTTTTACCAAAATCAATATCTATATCGTCCGAATCTGAAGCCTTAGATTTGTCATTTTTAACATTAGATTTTTCATTTTTTGATGTAGTATACAGATAAATTAAACAAAGCGCACTTAAAAGTGTAATAAACAGAGTTATAAGGAAAGTAATTCGTAAACGAGAATAAACCATTGTTGTTGGAATCGCATACATTACAACTGTTAAAGTTAAATCAATTGTAGATCCTTCTGTAATGCGTCTTGATTTTGTTACAGTAAATAGTTGTGATGCTGTTTTTGGTTCGTCTGAAAGAAGATATATATCCTGTGTTCCACTTTTAAGATTAATCGAGTAATAATACTCTGTACTGCCGATTGCAGATTTGAATGAATCCATGAACTGCTTGTCAGGAACTGAAGTTCTTGAAATAGTTTCTTCTGTTTGTTTGAAAAGTTTATTAAAACGAATTTCAGCAGCGGCTGCTCCAGTTTTATAATCTGAATACAATACAACTGATGTTGCAGCAACAGTAATAACAAATGCACTGCATAATGCAATAATTATAGCAGTAAAAATTTTTCTATTCATAATATTCAAGTATACTCTAGAATTTTACTCAATGCAAGTTTTACAGCTTCAGAAAATGTAAGGCTTGGAGTTATATTTCTTAAATATGAAATTAATGGAAGAATGCTTATAATTAATGGATGATTTATGTTTTTTAAGTCTGACTCATATATTTTTTTTACATCAGCACAAAGCATTTTGATGAAGTTTTCATAATCAAAACTTAGAGTTTTTAGTTCAGTGATCTTAGATTTGGGATTATTAGAAGAAATTTTATAAATAGAATTTTTATATGTATAATTTAAATTATTCGAGTTGATCCAATCAATAAAAGTGTTTTTATATGAATTAAGAATTTCCGTTTCTATAATGTTTTCATATCTAGTGATTTCAGTACGATATAAAAGATTTGTATATAAATTTTCAGAAGTAAAAATTTTATTTTCATTTAATCTATATAAAGTATCAAGATAAGTTCCTTTTGTGTAAGGTTTGTTATTTCTGTATGAAAAGTCAGCTCCAAAAACTTCAAAATCAGTAAAGCCTGCTTTTTTTGCAAAATCTATTGCTGCAATTGTTACAGTTCCAGCTCCACAATCGATATTCGGTATCTCTGAGTCAGAAAAAGGTTCTGCATAATTACAGAAAGGATGACCAGATTTTATGAAAATAATATTTGATGTATATTTTGAAACATAGTTAACAGCATTAAAATTTGCTTGTAAATCAAATATAAAAGTAGTGTCAGGATTTGTGTAACCAACAAAATGCTTGTAACTGATATTTTGTCCATCAATAGAAATAACAGCATCAGGTTTGATGTTATGTGATACTAGAACATTTAAGGAAGTGTCTGTTGCAAGAATAAAATATTTGTTTAGCTCTTTTAAAATAATTGAAATTGTCCAATCTAATGATGGGCCTGCTGCTATGATTGCAGCTGTTTTTGTTGTATCAAATTTAATTGTCTTATTTTTATTTGTTCCCAATATTTTCAGATTATTTAATATATTTTTTTGCCAGATTAAACCAAAATGACTTTGAACTGAAAAATCTTTTGAAATAGATTTAATAGTCTGATTTAATTTTTGTAAAATCTCATCAGCAGAATTTTTATTGTTATCATACCAGGCTCTATGACATAAAATATTGATTCCACCATGAAATGCAGGTAAATAGGAATTAATTAAAAATTGCTGGAAGTTTTCTTTTGAGGTAATTAGAATGTTGGGATTTCCATGAAGTTTTTTTACACATTCAATTTGAGAAAGAAGATTAATGTCATTTTGAGATTCTTCGATTATCATTATTTTATGATCTGGATGATGCTTGTAAAAACTTTCAACATGGTAAGCGCCACCTAATCCTAAAATTATTGTATAATTCCCACCTGATTTAATTTCTGAACCAAAACTTTCAGCTTCACGTACAGGTGAATACTTTGAATGCATTGATTTACCATTTTCAAATAGAGGAATCTTTTCATTGCTCTTAGCAGTTATTATCTCTTTATATAAAGTATTCATTTCAAGATTCCATTTTTACCAAAAAGTTTTCAATATCTTCAATTTTATCGTTAAGCCTATTTAAATATTCATCGTATTTATCTGTGTTTTCAACTCTTTTAAGCATTAAGCAATCTGCAGGAAAATAGTTTTGTTTCCATTTGTAATCTGTTATTAATTTTTTAAAAATGGAAACAATATCTTGTTTTTTTATATGTACATTTATGCATTCTGTAAAAAAATTATTCATGTTTTTAACTTTAAAATGATTATATAAATTCGAAAGATCATTAAAGTTTATATCAATAATTCTACCTAAACTGTTCATAAAAGTATGATTATCAGAAACTCTGTAAACTCTATTATTAAATTCATAGGATTTTGATATGAACCAGTTTCTGTACAGTTCAAGTTGTACAGAATCTCGTCCCTGTGCAAAAGTTCTTTTATCAATTGTGTTCAAACGATTATCTTTCTGAGAATTTTCAAGTTCAAGTTCATTAGGTTGAGTATGAACAAATCCCTTTGAAGCTTCAAGATCAACTCCACATATAAAAACGTTAGTCGAGGTAAGTGTTAGCGCAAGTTCAACAGCTGTACCGCTTATTGTTCCGTTTCGAAATGCTTTGATATAAGGAATTTTATAATTATCATAAATAAAATTGTCGAAATTGTCACAATATGCAAGTGGTACAATTTTAATATTGTGATTAGCAAGTAAGGTTTTAGAAATGTTTGCTTCAGAAGGAAGAGCAATCTTTATTTCGTGATCAATATTTTCCAGACAGTTTAAATGTTTTTTTGCCCAATAACCTCCATCAGTTGTAATGCATAAATCAGGAATAATGTTATTTTCCAACAGAGCTTTTATTGCACTGGAACATGCAATGATAAAGAAATTATTTTGTAATATTTTTATGTATTTTAATGAATTATTAAGACTTGGTCCTGAAGCACAAACTAATATTGGAAGGTTAGTTTGTTTAAGAGAACAAACTGATTTTAAATTCTGAAGAAAATTAATTTGATTTTTTATCCATCTTTTTGAAAAAAATTGTCTTGTAGCTAATATATTCTGACAATCTTTTAATAAATTTTTAACCAACTTCCAAACGTTTTTATCGTAGTCAGAAAAAGCTTTGCTGCTTGGCGGCCATGAAATAAAAAAAGAACTTAAAAGTCCTGTTTCTCCGAAATAATTGAATAGTGTAGTTGTTAAACTTTCAGGATTTTCAGGAGAATATAAGAATTCTTTTTCAAATAAAGTAGTTTTTTTAATGTCATTAATGAATCTGATGCAATAAATTTTTGAGGATGGAAATTTTATCCTAAGAAATGGAACACAGTATGAAAGAGCTGGTTCCAGGATAATAATGTTTTCAGGAACAAATGGTATAGTGAGGGAGTTTACAAATCTTTCTGCTTCAGTTTCTGGATTATATGTTGAATGGAGATAAAATGAATTCCATTTACAGATTTCACTTTGATTTTTTGCTTTAGAATATTCTAAAGACATATATTATTTCTCCAGAAATGTTACAAGGGTATCTGAATTATCTTCCGTACCAAAACTGTTAAGACCAGGTAACTGAGATGGAACATTAAGAATTTCTTTTAACAGAAGGCTAATATGATTCTGCATAAGAGATTCGTCTGCTATTTTATTGTTTAATGCTAAATTTATTGTATTTGACAATCCTAAAGAAACTTCGTTTGGAGAAGGAAATGCACATTTTACAAGATAAAATACTTCTTCACTAATACATTTTATTGCAGCATTAGTTATATTTGCCTCTGGCAGCTGAATTGATTTAATTGAAGTTTTTATTAACTGTTCAAAAGAGAGTTTATATAAAAAATATGAAGATAATTGTTTATTAAAATTAGAACTGTCAAATTTTGTATTTGAGTTATATTTAAGTGAATTTTCAATTGATTCTGTAAGATTTATTTCTTTTTCTGAATCAGTATTATAAACCATTAAAACAGAAAAATCAGAATTGTTTTTTATTTTTAATAAACTTATGTGTTGTATTGAACTTTTTAAATCAAATGAAAAAAATTGAAGAAAATTATAAAGTTCATTATCTTTCTTGGAATAGTTTAACACAGCCTTTGTAGATAATATTCCTTTCCAGAAATCTCGTGATGAAACAGAGTTAGCCACTGTCTGACTGTCTAATCCGAAAGCTTGTGTAATAACCATCATTCCATGAACAATCGAAAAAATACCGCAATGGGAAAAACCATTAGATTTTGCCCATTCTTGAAATGAGGAGTAAGTTTTATTTGTCGTTGCTGTTGCTCTTGCTAATAGTCCGGTTCCCTTTTTATTAATAGAATTAGATTTAGAAGTTCCATTAAGGGAACCGGAATTATTAATCCGAGAAAGTAAACCCATTATGAAAGACCAAGTTCCTGGAAAAGTTTTTTATATGTTACAAAATGTTCTGACTGAGCAAATTCTGAAATCTTTTCTTCAGGAAGGTTTTCAAGAAGCTGATCCATATATGAAAGTACGGATTTGATTTCCTGTTTTAAATCTCCTGGTATTTCTCCGTTTGGAGCTGGTTCCGAAATTACATTCGACTCAATAGGTTCTTCAATTAAAGTTTCTTCGATTACAGGTTCTTCATCAATATCGTCTAAAGATGGAGAAGGTAAATCCAGATCACCGATTGATTCCTCTGCAGGAGATTCTGTTTTCACTGGATTATCTTTATCTTCAGAAATATAGCTGAGTTTATCAGATGTAAGGTTTGATTCAATTGATGTATCATCTTCAAACATTTCATCAATTGGACTGATAGTGATTTCATCATCAATTCCTGTAGTATCAATTGTCAAAGATGAGTCATCTGAAACGAGAATTTCTGAATCTGATGAAATATCTTCAATTCGAGGAATTTCAATTTCATCAGGAAGTTCTTCGCTGATTTCATTTTCTGCTGTAATTTCTTCTGTTTTTTCAATGTCAGCTTCTTCTGTAATAGATTCCTCAATTACTGGATCTTCAATGATAACATTATCATCAGCAGGTTCTTCAAAAATTGAGTTGTCACTAAATACATCTTCATCGATAGTAGTAGCAAACTGTCCGTTTGATACTGTTTTAATTTCAGGTTCTGGTTCTGCAATTACTTCTGGCTCTGTAATTTCTTCTGGTTCAGCAATAACTTCTTCTGGTTCTGTAATTTCTTCTGGTTCAGCAATAACTTCTGGCTCTGCAATAACTTCTTCTGGTTCTGTAATTTCTTCTGATTCAGCAATAACTTCTGGCTCTGCAATTTCTTCTTCTGTTACTTTAGAAATAACAGGTTCATCAATCTGATCAATAATAATTGATTCTTCAGTTACAGTGGAAGTTGTGTCTTCAGTTTCTTCTGTGCTTGCGTTTTCTTCAAGGAATTCTGCTGAATTCAAAATGTTATCAAGTTCATCACCAGAAAGTGCGATTGTATCATCGTCACCACCATCTGTAAAGAAACCTGTGTTTTCTTCTTCAGCAGGAGATTCAATGCTTATTTCTGATTCCTGTGATTTTAAGTCTGTTAATTCAGATTTAAGATCTTTGATTTCATTTTTAAGGGAAGTAAGCTCACCCATTAACTGCTGAAGTATCTGTTGACCTGCAGCTGACATTGCTGCTTCTTCAATTACAGGCTTATCTTCAGCTTGAACTATTTCTTCTGTTACTGTTTCTTCTTCAATTTCTGGCTCTTTATTTACTGTTCCGGCAATAACATCACTCATAGAAACTGTTGTTCCTTCATCTGTATCAACATTAACTTTAAGATCATAATTAATTGTTTCGTCTTTTGCCTGGTTGATAGCATCTTCTGGTCCCTGCATTGTCATAAGACCGTTTTCCTCGTCAACACCAAATTCTGCAAGATCGATAGATTCTGTGTCAATGTCATCACCAGTACTTCTTTCTGAATCAGAACTTCTTTCTTCATTTTCTGATGTTTCTTCACTATCATCTTCAATAGAGAAGGAGTTTGCAGTTTCATCAAAGGAAAGATTAATGTTAAGTGGATCTTCGTCTACAATTTCATCAGATTTCTGTGTTGTTCCTGTTCCTGTAGAATTAAGATCTGAAAATTCTCCGCCATCAAGGAAGTCATCAAGATTTACACTGTCAGTTGATGAATCATCCATACCGAAACTTGAAAGATCTACAGTTTCTTCTGATGAACTTGAGGATGTTGAAGAATCATCACTGAGGAAGTTGTCAAGGTCAATTTCTCCATCTTCCATTGAATCAAGATCAATATCGACAGTTTCTGTTTCAAGTGATGTTTCTGGATTTTCAGTAATTTCAAAATCAGTGGAAACTTCCTCTGTTGCATCTGCTGATGTTGTGCTTTCTGCAGAAGTTTCTGATACAGGTTCTGTATCAAAGTCTATGTCATCAAGGGTGATTTCGTTGAGAGAGAAGTTGTCTTCAGCTACTTCTGGAGCTTCTGCAGTTGGTGCACTTTCCTGTGTTTCATCATTGCTTCCAAAATCAACACCTGCAAAAGGGTCGTCAAGTGCGTCTTCTGAAGGAATATCAAAAACAGGTTCAGTAACATCTGATTCTGAACCTGCCGATGTGTCTATGGAATCAAAATCGGGAAGATCAGCGTCTAATGAATCTAAAGAAAAAGAGTCATCTATAATATCTGGACCGTCGGTGTCTGGCATAATATCCTTGGGCGGCTTTTTAACCCAAACGCCGTAGTTGTCAAGTTCATTTGTATCTGTTGAATCGCTCATAAAATCCCCTTTTTGTAGCGTGAATATACTTTATCAGATAAATTATCGGCAGAAACAGCTTAAATCTACACTTTTATTTTAGCATATCTTTTCTAATTATAACATATATTTTAATTTAAGAAAATATAAAAAAATTCCGATAATAAAGTATCATGAAAAAGGCAAAGTATCTTCTGGCAGTGTTAGCTGGCGTCATTGTATATGTTTTATTATGTTCTACATGTGGTAGAAATGGAATTTGGGCTGCAAATCAACTTTTAGAACAGAAAAGATCAATAAGTGCTAATACTCAGGTTATTGAAAATATTAATGAAGAATTAAAACTTGAAAAAACAGCAATTCAAAATGACAGAGAAGTTATTGCAGCATATGCCCGAAAACTTGGATATGTTTCAGAAGGTGAAAAACTTGTAAAAATCAAAGGGCTTGGTTCACTTTCTGATATGAGTTATGACACAGGTACTGTTATGAAAGCAAAGGAAGTAACATATTGTCCTGAATTAATCTGTAAATTCTGTGGTGTCTTTATTGCAGTTGTTTTACTTGTATTACTTTTTATTTATGATATTTCAAATGGTAATATTTCATTCCGTAAAAAACAGCGTTACGAAGTAGTTGAAGGAATCCCTGTTTATGATGTTAAACAAATCTGATCCAGCTTCTGTTGACAGATGTGTATCAGCCCTCAATGATGGAAAAGTGATCATAATACCAACAGATACAGTTTATGGATTTTCCGGCATAGTAGATGAAGTTCATAATACTGCTGAAATTATTAAAAAAATAAAAGGTAGGGCTGAAACTAAGCCATTTATTCAGCTGATAGGTACACCTGAAGAAATCTTTAATTACACATCTGATGAAATTCCAGAATCTCTTTTAAAATTGTGGCCAGGACCTTTAACTGTAATTGTTCACAACAAATATGATTCCGGTAACACTGCATATAGATGTCCCCATGATCCATGGCTTATTGAAATTCTTAAGAAAGTAAAACATCCTGTTTATTCTACAAGTGCAAACAGAAGTGGTTCTCCAATAATTGAAAAGATTGATATTTTAGAAAAGGAATTTTCCAGTGAAGTTGATTTGATTATTGATGATGGAGATCGTGTAGGCTTGCTTGCTTCAACAATTGTAACTATAGAAAATGGTACTGTAAAAGTTCTTAGACAGGGATCCGTTGTTATCAGTTAACTTTTTCCCATTTAACAGTTTTTTTACTTTCTTCAATTTTTCCCGAATCATTAATTGCAAGAGTTTCTTTAATACCAGTAAGTGAACCTGTTCCAGTCAATGAGAAACTCCATTTTATTGGCTTTGCAGTTGTTGCAAAGTCAAGTGCCTGCTGACGAGGAATATCCGGATAATATGATGCATTAAAAGGTGTGGCCTGAATGATATTAAGCATCTTTGTGTGTTCAGCTGTTGTTTCTACAGAAATAGAAATATTCATCGAAGCACCGTTGTTGAAAATTACAAAGCCACGGCCACTTCTCATGATAATAATTTTTGTAATTCCTTCTTCGCCGATCCATGTTCCGCTTATACCTTCAATGGTCATTGAAGATTCTGTTATTTGTTCCGTCTGAATTTTTTTTGAAGTATTACCAGTTGAAATAATCTGATTCGTTGATGCAGATAAAATGTTTGAGAATAAAGTTCTGGATTCTGTCAGAATTTTGTAATAAGACTCAAAGGTTTTCTGTGCTGTATCAATTTTTGATGTATATAAATTTTTTGCATAAATATTGCATTGCCAGTTTTCGTCATCAGTTTTATCAATTTTCGAAACAATAATAATAGATTTATTTCCAGCTTTTAAATCCTGAGATGCAGGAATTAATTCAAAAATAGAGTTTTCATCGATATTTTCAGCAGCGTTATCAGAAAGTTTACTGAAATTTGTATCAAAGCCAAAGTTGCGTCTATCAATAAACTCTATTTCAGGGAATGCTCTTATCTGAGCTGAAAATAAATCAAGTGTAATGTTTTTCTGATTTTCTTGAGAGGATGGAGTAATTACGCCATAAAAGTAAACGTTATATTTTTCCTGGGAAAAACAGAAAGCTGCCTGCATCATAATGAGAAATAATATAACTTTTTTGTATACATTAATTTTTAATTTCATGTATCTTTTTTTGTTTACTCCATAACTTAAACAAATAATAAAAGTTCTTGTTACGAAAGGAGATCCTTTTTGAAATTTCTCTGAAGGTCTCTGTTTACATCCTTTTCTTTTATTGAAGCTCTCTTGTCAAAAAGTTTTTTACCTTTACATAATCCAAGATTAACTTTGACACGACCAGCTTTCAAATAAAATTCAAGGGGAATCAGTGTAAAACCTTTTTCTTCAACTTTCCTTTTTAATCTTTTTATTTCATCGGCATGAAGGAGAAGTTTTTTTGCACGGTCAGGATTATGATTAAAAATTGAAGAGTAAGAATATTCACTAATATGAAAGCCTTTTAACCAGATTTCATTATTTATAATTTCAGCGAACGCATCCGGAAAAGAAATGTTCCCGGATTTTACGGATTTTACCTCTGTTCCTTCAAGAACAATTCCACATTCAATGGAATCTTCTATTGAGTAATTGAATCTAGCTTTTTTATTGTCTGCAATTTTTTTTGTATCTGCCATGATTTAATAATTATAAACAAAAGAATATATAGTAACAAGTAAAAAAATATGTTCTTTATACATAAATTATCGTATTCCCTTATGCATTTTTTTATGTTAATATAAACTATTATGAAAAAGAGTTATAATAGTGACTTGTATTCAATCTCATATAAAATGAAAAAAGAAAGAAGGCGTAAGATTCTTCTTTGGATTTTTAATATACTGGGAATTGTTATTTTACTTAATCTGATTTTATCATTTCTTATTTTTCCAGTACGGGAACGTTCTAATTCTATGACTCCAGATATTCCTCAGAAATCAATGTTGTTTGTTACACCAATTATTCCGGAGGTAAAAAGAGGAGATGTTCTTCTTATCGATAAGGATAGCCTTTTAGATTCAATTCCCAAAAAATTTCTTAACTCTGTCATAAGATGTTTTACTTTTCAGCAGAAAGGTTTATATTCGGATTCTGATCATTTAAGCTCAAAAATGGCTCTCCGTCGTGTTGTCGGTGTTCCTGGTGATACAATATATATGAAAAATTTTATCGTTTATGTTAAACCGGAAGGCGAGAAACATTTTCTTTCAGAATTTGAACTTACAGAGAAACCTTATGATATTGAAGTTTTTAATCTTCCTGCAGAGTGGGATGAATCAATTGGTTTAAAATCTGAATTTTCACCTGTCACACTTGGACCAAATGAATACTATCTTCTTGCGGATAACAGATTTTCAAGTATGGACTGCCGCTATTGGGGAATTATAAAAAAAGATGATGTTATTGCAAAAACTCTGGTTTTATATTTTCCATTTACAAAAATCAGACTTTTTTAATGCAGACTTTTATGAAGAAAGGAATTTCGGTTTATATACATATTCCTTTTTGTAAATCTAAATGTTCATATTGTGATTTTTTCAGTAAGTCTGGAATTGATAAACTTCTGGATAGTTATGTTGATTCTTTATGTAATGAAATAAAATTTTATTCCCGGAATTCTGATTTTAAAATACTTAATACATTGTATATTGGTGGAGGAACACCAAGTCTTCTTTCTGAGACTCAGTTACAAAAACTGTTTTCCACAATACAAAATTGTTTTGAGTTTAATCCTGAAAGCTTTGAAGCAACTATTGAATTAAACCCAGATGATGTTACTTTAAGCCTTGTTACATTTCTTGAAAACTCATTCATTACCCGCCTTTCACTGGGAATTCAGTCACTTAAACAAAGCACTTTGTCGTTGATGAACAGACGGGCAACACGAGAAACTTCGTTATTAGCTCTAGAAATAATTCATTCAAATTTTTCTAAAAGGTTTTCCTGTGATTTAATAGCCGGTTATCCTGGAGAAAATAAAGAGGATGTTCTTGAAAATATAAAAGAAGTTATTAAGTTCAATCCTGAACATGTTTCGTTTTATTCATTATGTGTTGAAGAAGGAACTTGTCTCTACGATCAGATTGAATCAAATCAAATCGATTATGATCTTTCAGCTGCTGATGAATGCTGGCTTGAAGGAAAAAAATTTCTTGAAAAAGAAGGATATCATCAATATGAAGTTTCAAATTTTTCAAAAGATGAAAGTTCACAAAGTCTTCACAATTTAACTTACTGGCACTTACAAAATTATTTCGGAATTGGAAGTGGAGCTGCCGGATCTTTTTTTTATAAAGATAAAAGTATTCGCTATACTAATACAACAGATCTAGAAAAATATGTTCACTTTTGGAATACAGATAGTTTTAATAAAAGAGCTATTTTAAATTCATTTGACGGCTTTAATGATTTTTTGAGAAATGTGCCGTGTAATGTTGAAATAATTGATAAAGATGTTGAAGAGTTTGAATTTTTCATGATGAATTTCAGATTACGCAAAGGTGTTTCAAAATCAGAATATGAATCCAGATTTGAAAAAAATATAGATACTCGTCTTGGAACTGGAGAAGGATTGTTTTCAAAATGGATAGCCGAAGGAAAAGCTGAAATAATGGAAGAGGAAAATGATTTATTTTATCGTTTGACTGAAACCGGAATTTTATATTTGAATAATTTTTTAGAAAATCTATAAGGCAAAAAAAACGTTTAACAGCTTCGGAGGAACGCTGTTAAACGGATTCCAGTTTTTTAAAATAAAATTCAAAATGTGGAACGAATCATCAACATTAATAAATATATCATATTCCTATATAAAAGTCCAATAATATATGAAAAAAAACGTAAAAAATGCATAAAAATGTATAAAAATGACGAAATTTACCAGTATCGCAGTAAAAAACTAAATAAAATACTTGCAAAATAAAGAATTTAATGGCAAAATTATAACGAGGGGAAAATTTAATATATGATCGAATTGAATAAGCTCAATGGAGCCGTATTCTATCTTAATCCGCACTTGATAGAATCTATGGAGTGTCGGCCTGATCTTACAATTACCATGATGTCAGGTAATACAATCGTTGTTAAGAATTCTCCTCAAGAAGTTACTGAAAGAATTATTGCTTATAGAAAACAATTAGGTATTCAGAAGCAAGAGGGTTAACTAATGGATATATCTACAATTATCGGTTTTATCGGTGGTGCCGGAATGATCGTCATGTCAGTTTTGACATCTGGTGGTTCATTAGGTGGTATTATTGATGTTCCGTCTGTATTCATGACAATCGGTGGTTCTTACTGTGCTATTTTGATTATGTCACCTTTGAGTAAAGCTCTTGGTGTTTTCAAAATTATTAGCCGTTGTTTTAAGATTCCAGATTTCGGTGAAAAGCAAATTGTTCAAAACATGGTTTCACTTTCTGAAAAAGCTCGTCGTGAAGGTATCCTTATTCTTGAAGATGGACTTGATGACCTTGAAGATCCATTTATGAAAAGCGGACTTCGTCTTGTAATCGATGGTACTGATGGTGCAGTTGTACGCACAATTATGGAAAATGAAATGAGTCAGATAGAAGCTCGTCATATGGAATGGATTAACGTAATTAACCAATGGGCCGGATTTGCTCCTGGTTTCGGTATGATGGGTACTGTATTAGGTCTTATTGGTATGTTGAATAACCTGGAAGATAAGAGTTCCCTCGGTCCGAACATGGCCGTTGCGTTGATTACAACATTGTATGGATCTATGCTTGCCAACTGGATTCTTACCCCACTTGGACAGAAGCTTATTGCTCAGAACGCAACTGAAATGCGTGTTAAAGAAATGATTATTGAAGGAGTACTTGCAATTCAGGCCGGTGAAAACTCTCGTGTAATTGCACAGAAACTTCTTACATATCTTGATCCTACTACAAGAAAAGCTATTGCAGCTGATGTTCTTAAGGATTAAAGGATTGATTAATGGCTAAAAGAGAAAAGAAGGAACCTGAGAAACCGTCAACTGCCTGGCTAGGTACTTATGGTGATATGATTACTCTCATGCTCTGCTTCTTCGTAATGTTGTACAATCCATCAGAAGTGGATGTTACTCAACTTGCAACAATTACAGAAAGCTTGCAGATGAACCAGTCTGAATCTCCGACTGGTGGTATGTCATTGTCTTCAGGTCGTCTTTCAGATCTTGGTAATACAATTAGTGCTTTACCTTCTCTTGAAAAGGGAAAGAATCTTGGAACTGCATTTAAAAAGGCTGTAAGTTTATTTGCTCCAGAAGTTAAGTCGAATAAAATTACAATTACAAGTGATGAACGTGGTGTTGTAATTAGTCTTGCAGCTGATTCCTTCTTCAAGAAAGGAAGTGCGGAATTAAATATAGAAGAAACGAGAGATGCTCTCCTTCATTTGTCAGAATTCTTTAATTATCCTGAAATTAAGGATAGACGATTCAGAATTGAAGGTCATACAGATAATACTCCTGTTTCAGAAGTTATTCCTGATGCGTTGGATGAAGATTTTGAGGATGAAAGTTCTTCAAGTGAGGATAGCTCTACAAATGTTAAGTATATTCAAAAATTTAACAGTAATTGGGAACTTTCTTCGCAAAGAGCTATAAACGTTTTGTATTATCTTGCCGATTTTGGAGTAGATGAACAAAAATTTTGTGTAGCGGGTTACGCTGACACTAGACCTAAGTTTGATAATAGTACACCTGAAGGACAGGCATATAACCGAAGGGTAGATATTATTATTCTTGATGAAGGTCATTTTTAATGATTTATTTTTACTATAATAAATAAAGTTTTTGAGAGGTAAAAGATGGCAGACGAAGATTCAGATATTGACCTTGGAGAAGGTTCAGATGTAGCTGCGACTCCAGCGAAAAAAGGTATTGGAGGACTTCTCCCTACTATTCTCAAATATGTTGGTCTTGGAGTAGGTGCTGTCATTCTTATTGTTACAGTTTCTTTGATTACAGTAAAAATTGTAACTAAGAATTCTACAAAAACACAGCAGGTTCCAATTAGTGAAGATTTTAAGGAATATGCAGAAGAACTTGACTGGTATACATCATTAGGTGAAATACAGACAAGAACTTGTGATGCAGAACACGCAAGTGTTGTTGTTAACATTTTCCTTGGATATAAAAAAGATGATAAGGTTGCTTCTGCTGAGATTACAGCTCAAAAAATTCCTATTAGAGATTTTTTGAGAAATTATTTTGCAGATAAAACTGTGGAAGAGTTGACTCCTAAAAAAGAGGAAAAACTTAAGATTGAGATTCGTAATGAAATCAATGATACAATTTTGAATAAAGCAAAAATCAGAAAGATTTCATTTGATAAATTAAATGTTGTTACACAATAGGATAACAAAAAGGTAAATAGGCGGCGGGTGCATGAACGAAATTCTGTCCCAGGATGAAATTGACCAGTTACTCTCGGCTATCAGTTCCGGTCAGTCTGATGTAGACGAATATAAACCGGTATCTGATACTCGTAAGATTAAAATTTATGACTTTAAACGTCCTGACAAATTCTCAAAAGAACAAATTCGTACTGTTCAGATTATGCATGAAACATTTTCACGTTTAACAACAACAAGCCTTTCTGCACAGCTTCGAAGTCTTGTTCATGTTCACGTAGCAACTGTAGATCAGTTGACATATGAGGAATTTATCCGTTCTATTCCAACACCTACAACTCTTGCTGTTATCAACATGGATCCACTTAAAGGTAATGCAATTCTTGAAATTGACCCTGCTATTACCTTTAGTATGATTGACCGCCTTTTTGGTGGTACAGGTGCTACAACTGGTAATAAAAACCGTGACTTAACAGATATCGAACAATCCGTAATGGAAGGTATTATTGTTCGTATCCTTGCAAATATGCGTGAAGCCTGGACTCAGGTAATTGACTTGAGACCTCGTCTTGGACAGATTGAAACAAATCCTCAGTTTGCTCAGATTGTTCCACCTACAGAAATGGTTGTACTTGTAACTCTAGAAACCAAAGTCGGCGAAGAAGAAGGTATGATTAACTTCTGTATTCCATATTTGACAATCGAACCAATTATTTCTAAGTTGTCTTCTCAGTTCTGGTTCTCATCAGTACGCAGAAGTTCAACAACTCAGTATCTTGGTACTTTGAAAGAAAAACTTTCAACAGTAGACATGGATGTTGTAGCAGAAATTGGTTCTATTAATCTTCCAATCCGTGATGTTTTGTCATTAAGAGTTGGAGATACTATTAGACTTTCAAATACTAAAGTAGGAGATTCTCTTACATTAAGTGTTGGTAATAAAAAGAAATTTTACTGTCAGCCTGGTGTTATAGGCAAAAAAATGGCAGTTCAGGTTACTGGAAAAATCGCAGAAGAAGAACCTGAAGAATTAGAAGACCTGTCCGTAGAAGGAGAAGAAACATATGAGTGATGGTGCAATCTCACAAGACGAAATTGATGCTTTGTTATCGGGTGTTCCTATTGATGGACTTAATGCCTCGGGACAGGTATCTAATGGACCTTCAGTAAATATTGATACTAACGCTTTAACAAAGTTTGCTGAGGAATTAAAACAGCCTTTAGCTGAAAACTTAAAGCAGATGACTGGTGCAGAATGTACTGTATCGTCTGTTGTTGTCGAAAGTGCAGTTAGAGATCAGTTACTTGCAAAGTTACCTGAGATGGTAATTGCCGTAATGGCAGATTTCTCAAATGCACTTTCTGGTGATCATATTTACATTATTTCAACAGAACTTGCTCAGAAGCTTGTTTCACTTATCAATAAAGAGGAAGATGCCACACTTGATGACATGTCCCTTTCAATTATTTCTGAAACTCTTTCTACACATACCAATGATGAAATTACAGCATTAGACAAAACTCAGAAATTCCCTGGACTTGCTTGCAATCCTGCAGAATCTGTAAACATGCCTAAAGCTATGGTAAGAATTCCTCAGAATAAGTTTGCATTATTCTCTTATCCTATTACTTTAGATGGAACTCCATATACAATTTGGGAAGCTATTGCTGGAGAAGCTGCCGTTTCAATCGGTAAGGCCTATGGCGGTGAACCAGAAGCAAGTGGAACTGGTGCTCTTTCAGCTGCTGATATGGCTAGCATGCAGAATCTCGCTGGTGGAATGCCAATGGGTGGACAGCCACAGATGGGTATGCCTCAGATGGGTATGGGAATGCCACAGATGAACATGGGAATGGGCATGGGCCAGCCAATGATGGGAATGCCACAGATGAATATGGGAATGGGTCAGGTTATGAATACACCAAATGTTCAGGCTCTTCAGTATCCAAATCTTCAGGGTGGAATGACTTCTGGAGAACAGGGAAATATCAGTCTTATCATGGATGTATTCATGGAAATGACTGTAGAACTTGGTCGTACTAAAAAACAGATTCGAGATATTCTTGGAATGGGTGAAGGTACAATCATCGAGTTGGATAAGCTTGCCGGTGAACCAGTTGATATCCTTGTAAATCATAAACCTATTGCTAAAGGAGAAGTTGTTGTAATTGACGAAAACTTCGGTGTTCGTGTTACTGAGATTCTTTCTCCTTTGGAACGCGTTTCGGACTTACACTAAACTTTTCTTGGGGTGGGAAAAAGTTGAAGTTTAAAAAGTTTTTTATATTACTCATTGCATTATTTTCATTCTCAAATTTCTGTATTTTTGCACAGAATTCGACTGCTGGTTCTGTTGCTTCTGACAATAATCAAAATCAAGTTGTAGAATCTTCTGATAATGTGGAAGAAAATTTTAAGCTGGATATACAAAATACAAATAGTGAAAATGCTAAAAAATCTCATCCTGTTTTAAAAAAGGTATGGAGTTTTCTTAGAGTAATTCTCTCGTTAATTCTTGTTGTTGTTATTATTTTCCTTTTGATGAATTTCTTTAAAAAATCAGGACGATTGCAGAATAATGGTGATGATACATACCTTCGAAAAGTTTCTCATCTGAATATAGCTCCTGGAAAATCTATTCAGGTTATCACTTTGCTTGATAAAGGTTATATTGTTGGAGTTACAGATAACAGTATAAATCTTATCGGAGAAGTTGATGATAAAGAATTAATCAGTGCTATGAACATTTCAGCGGATAAGGCCTCTGATTCAAGTAAACCAAAAACATTTGGTGAAGTTCTTGAAATGTTTATGCCATCAAAATCTTCTCGTGAAACTTCTGCCACACAGACAAATATTTACTCAAATGTGTCTAATGATGTTTCTGATTTTGTTAAGAAACAGCGTTCCAGACTTTCAAAAAAAGATGAGAATAATAAACGATGAAGAATAAAGCATTAAAAATTATTTTATTTTCGTTGATTGCTTTCTCATCTGTGGTATTTAATACATATGCTCAGAGTAGTAATTTCCCTTCTGGAAGTACCACGGGCACAATGGAAATGAATCGTAATACAGCTCCTGTTCAGGTTCCAAATATTGATATTAATATCAGACAGCCTCAGAGTGGCCAGGAAGTTGCTTTTTCTGTCCGTCTTCTTGTTATTCTTACATTGTTGACCCTAGCGCCAACAATGCTTTTACTTTTAACTTGTTTCCTGCGCTTTTCGATTGTACTCGATTTTATTAAAAGAGCTCTTTCTTTGCAGCAGGTTCCTCCAACTGCAATTTTAAATGGAATTGCATTCTTTATGACACTGTTTGTCATGTGGCCGACATTTTCTCAAATTTATACTAATGCTTATAAACCAATGGCAGACGGTCAAATTAATCTTGAAACTGCATATCGCGAAGCAGAAAAACCTGTTAGAATTTTTATGGCTGAACAAATGGACGGAGATTATGAATATATTACATTATTTATGTCTATGGCCAAGATGGAACGTCCGAATACATTAGCTGATGTTCCTACTCATGTTTTAATTCCTGCGTACATCCTTCATGAACTAAAAATTGCTTTTATGATTGGTATATATCTTTATATTCCATTTATAATAATAGATATGGTTGTGGCAAGTATCCTTATGTCTATGGGTATGATGATGCTGCCTCCGGTTCAGATTTCTATGCCATTTAAACTTATATTGTTTGTTCTTGTTGATGGCTGGGGACTTTTAATTCAGTCTTTGTTTAATTCCGTCTTATAGGTAGGGTAACATGGATATCGGTCAGGTAGTACAATTGATGCGCAACGGAATAATGCAGGTTCTGATTTTAACTGCACCTGTATTGGGCGCTGCTCTTATTATTGGTCTTATTGTAGCAATATTTCAGGCAACAACTTCAATTCAAGAACAAACATTAACATTCCTTCCTAAATTAATTGTTATCCTTGCAGTTATATTTCTCTTGGGGGGATGGATGTTCTCAACACTTTCTGATTATACAAGAACTCTGTTTGATGCTATTTCAAATATTGGATCGTAAAAAAATACTCATGAATTTAGAATGAAGCAGGGTGAATATTAATGATTGACACAATTGTTGCCAATGCCGCAGTATTTCTTCTTGTAGCTGTGCGATGTTTTGCGTTTTTAAGAACAATGCCTCTTTTTTCAATGCGCTCTGTTTCTACAATTGTTAGAGTTGCTCTTGCAGGGTATATGGCTTATTTTCTTTTACCTTCCGTCAATTTTCAAAACTATGCAACATTTGTAGGATTTGAACAGGGGTTCAACCTCTATTTTCTCCTTGCACTTGTTGGTGAAGCTTTGATTGGTGTTATAATCGGCTTTTACATTACTATTATTTTTGCAGCTTTCAGTTCAGCTGGTCAGTTCTTAGCATTTCAAATGGGTTTCACTGCATCAGAAGTTTATGATTCACTTTCGCAAGTTGAAAATCCATTAATGGGTCAATATTTAAATCTTATCGCAATGCTTATATTCCTGAATACAGGTGCTTTTCAGGTGTTGTTCTTTGATGGTTTGAAAGCTAGCTTTGGCTCTCTTTCGACTTATTCATTAATAGCTGGACATGAGCCCTTGGTTAAAATTCTTGTTTCAGGTCTTTCCAGATTGTTCGGAAATGCTCTTGTTATTTCCCTTCCTGTAATGGGAAGTCTTATGCTTGTTTCTGTTTGTATGGGAATTTTATCAAAAGCAGCTCCTCAGATGAATTTGCTGTCAGAAGGATTTCCTATTATGATGCTTTTTGCATTTTTTATTCTTACTGTTTCAATGCCGGCTCTTTGTGATTTCTTTACAAGGTCATTTTATTCTGGCTTTGTTCAGATTGAAAATATATTTAAGTCAATGGGAGGACAGATTTGAAATACTCCCAGATTGACTTACAGTGGTTTGCTGCAGAAGATGAAGGTAGAACTGAGGAACCTTCACAGATAAAACTCGATCGAGCCAGAAAAGAAGGTCGTGTTGCAAAAAGTCAGGAACTGAATAGTGCAATTGCTCTTTTGCTTTCAACACTTGCATTATTGTTTCTTGCTAAATGGATTTTTGATCAGATTGTTGAAGCAATGATTTTCTTTTTTTCAAGAGCTGGAACTGAAGTTTTGTTCAGGCAAGGAAATGCTGCAGTTGTTTTTACATACTTTTTAAAATGTGTAATTCCTATTGCATTTGTTGGACTTGTTGGTGGTGTAACAGGAAATATAATTCAAAACAGAGGATTTCTTTTCAGTCTAAAACCTATTAGACCCAAGTTTTCAAACGTCGTTCCGCATATAGGACAGTATCTTAAGAAGACAATGTTTTCAAGACAAGGTCTTTTTAATGTTGCAAAATCAATTGGAAAGGTTGCTGTTATTGCAGTTTATGGTTTTAATACAATCAGAAAAGATCTTCCACAACTTTTAGGATTAATACAGGAAAGAGGTGAAGTTGCCGCCTGTATTGGTCTTTTGGCCCGTATGGCAGCTCAACTTTTGATTTTTGCTGCCATATTCTTTCTCATTGTTTCTATTCCAGATTATTATGTTTCTCGTCATGAGTTTATGGAACAGATGAAAATGACAAAGGAAGAAGTTAAACAGGAATATAAAGAAATGGAAGGAGATCCTGAAGTAAAGTCTCATATGGAAAGAGCAAAGCAGGAGCTTCTTAGAAGAAATATTCCGAAAATGGTTGCAGAAAGTGATGTCGTTATTACAAATCCTACACACTTTGCTGTTGCATTAAAATACGATACATCGATTCCGAATAGTGCACCTCAGGTAAATGCCAAAGGTGAAGATGAAATTGCACTTACTATCAGACGAATAGCAAAAGAGAATGATATTCCGATTGTGGAAAATCGTCCTTTGGCTCGTTCGCTCTATGCAGAAACGAAATTAGGTGATATAATTCCTGTGGCTTATTTTAAAGCTGTATCTGTAATTTATGCACAATTAAAAAAATTCAATAAAAAGTAAAATTTAATTTTATGTATTTTTTATATAAATAAAACTTTTACATCTTAACTTTGCACGGGTGGGGACTTAATGGCAAACGAAAGACGACAGAAAATAATTGAAATAATAACGAATAACTTTGTTGCTGTTGCAGCAATCTTTGTTGTTCTTATGCTCATTATTCCATGGCCTGGAAGAGCTATTGATATTTTCATGGCTTTAAATCTTGCCTTATCTATCTCTATTCTTCTTATTGTAATGTATACTCCTAAGTCCAGTAACTTTACATCGTTCCCGCGTGTAATTCTTCTTGTTACTTTATTTGGACTTGGTATAAATGTTGCTTCAACAAAAAATATTCTGTGGTTTGGAAAAGATCCAAAATATATGAGTTTGATGGTAAATGCATTCAGCTCATTTGTTATTGGTAAAGACGACAGTATACTTGGTCTTGTTGTAGGTATGGTTGTGTTTATAATCCTTATTGTAATTCAGGTTCTTGTAATTACAAAAGGTGCAACACGTGTATCAGAAGTAGCAGCACGCTTTGCTTTGGATTCTATGGCTCAGAAAAACTTTGCTGTAGATGCTGAGTTGAACACTGGTGCAATTACAGAAGAACAGGCTCAGCAGAAACGAGCAGAAATAAGAAGGGAAAGTGACTTCTATTCAGCAATGGACGGTTCTTCTAAATTTGTTTCTGGTAATGTTACAGCAGGAATTTTTATTACAGTAGTAAATCTTGTAGCTGGTCTGATTATTGGTGTTCTTGTAAGAAAAGAACAATTTGGTGCTGCTGCAGCTAATTATTGTAGAATGACTATCGGTGACGGTCTTATTTCTCAGATTCCATCACTGCTTCTTTCTTTTGCTACAGGTTTGATTGTAACTGGCTCTAACTCTGATGAGGTTCTTTCAAAACAGCTCCAGCATGATTTTACAGTTTCTGGAAGAGTATACATTATTGGTGGTGCTGTACTTGCAATTATTGGTATTTTACCTGGAATGCCACATATTATTCTTCTTGGACTTGGTGGTCTTGCAATTTATGCAGGTATTATGATGACACGTGCAGAAAAAGCATCATTTGCAAAGAAACTTGAAGAAGAACAGAATGCACAGGGTAAAGATAAAAAAGGTAAATCTCCTGGTGAAGTAAGTCCTGTTGTTCCTCTTGATCCTCTTTCTCTTGAACTTGGTTATGTTTTGATTTCTCTTGTTGATGAAGAAAAAGGTGCGGAACTTCTTGAACGTATTACAAGAATCAGAAAAGAAGCTGCTATTGATTTAGGTCTCGTAGTTCCTCCAATTCGTATTACAGATAATATGGCTATGGAGCCAAGTGAATATTCATTTAAAATTAAAGGAATTGAAGTTGGACGAAGCAAATTAAAGCTTGGTTATTACATGTGTATGGATACAGGTTCTGTTGTTGAAAAAATAGATGGTGAAGCTACAAGAGATCCTGCTTTTAATATGCCTGCAATTTGGGTTCCTGAAGAAAAACGAGTAGAAGCTGAAAATGCAGGGTATGCAGTTGTTGACCCACCGACAATTATTGCTACTCATATTACAGAAATTATTCGTGCACATGCAGCTGAAATTCTTGGTATGAAAGAAGTTGCAGAAATCATTAAAGCATTTCGTGAAAAGAATGCAGATGTTGTTGAAGCTGTCATGGATGATGCAAAATTCACTTATGGACAGATTCAGAAAATTTTGCAGAATCTTCTTCGCGAACAGATTTCAATTCGTAATATTGAATTGATTCTTGAAACTCTTGCTAACTTTGGTCCACAGGTAAATCCATGGACTTTAACAGAAAAAGTGCGTAAAGCTTTAGGTTTACAGATTTGTCTTCAGTATGCAGATTCTGACAAAACTTTGAGAGCAATGACATTGTCTCAGGAATGGACCGAAAAAATTGTTGAACATCAGAATATTCCTGCTGATGGTTCAATGCCAATGGTTGCACTTGATCCTCCGGATGCAAGACGATGGATTGAAGCAGTTAGTAATGCATTTGCATCAATGCAGCAGAGTAATTATCAACCGATTATTATCTGTCCAGCCGAGATCCGTGTTCTTGTTAAGAGTTCAACTCAGAATCAAATGCCAGGACTTGTTGTTATTTCCTTTGATGAAATTATGGCTTGTGGAAGTTCAGTTTCACTTGAAGTACTTGGCGAAATCTCGTATTAGGAGGTAGGAAAATAAAAAATGTATAACGATATTCAAAATGGACCAGAATATAAAGTAATTGGCAAATCTGTTGAAGATTGTAGAGCTCAGTTGTTTCAGAAGTATGGGAATAACTATCAGCCTGTAAATATTGGAACTATCACTAAAGAAGGCTTTTTAGGATTTGGACGAAAAGAATATGTAGAAATGAAATATATTCTTCGTTCACCTGTTAATGCAGCTTCAAAAACATCTGAAGATTCATTCGAAAAAAATAAAAGTGAAATTTTAAGTAAGCTTGGAGCTTCTGCTGATAATACAAAACAGATTGCTAAACTTGATGCAAAAATAGATGCAATATCGGATTTAATTGAGAGCAAACTAAATAATATTCAGACAAATACTGATACTAAACATGCCAATGTAATTAAGATTGAAGAAATGCTTGAAGAGAATGAATTCTCAAAAGAATATATAAAAAATATTTCCGATAAAATCAAAGCTGAATTTTCACTTGAAGAAATTGAAAATTTTGAACTTGTTGAAAAACAGGTTGTGGATTGGATTGGAGAATCTATCGAGATTTGTCCGAAGAAAGCACACAGACCACCTCATGTAATTATTCTTGTTGGACCAACAGGAATCGGTAAAACAACTACAATAGCAAAGCTTGCAGCCCAGCAACTTATTGGTGCCCGAAAAGAAGGATTGGATGATCCTGTAATAAGAATGATTTCTGCTGATGTTACTCGTGTTGCTGCAGAAGAACAGCTTAGGCGTTATGGTGAAGCTTTAAAAGTTCCTGTAGATAAAGCTGAAAATTCTGATGATATAAAAACTATTTTCCGACAGTGTAAAGATTCAACTGATGTTATTTTAATAGATACAAGTGGTTATAGTCCTAATGATTCTGAACATATTGGGCGTCTTAAGAAAAATCTTGCAGTTGACGGTTTAAGACCAGATGTGTATCTGACAATTGCTGCTTCAACAAAATGTAGAGATTTAAGAAATATTATTCAGAATTATGAACCTTTTGCTTTTAATTCAGTAATTATAACTAAATGTGATGAAACACAACAGGTTGGTAACGTAATCAGTATTCTTGCTGAAAAACATAAATCTATTTCATTCGTAACATATGGACAGTCTCCTGCAAAAGATATCAGTAGACCAAAGGTTGTTGATTTTTTAATTCGCCTCAGTGGATTTAAAATTGACAGAGTTCATATCGAAGATAAATTTGGAGAATAAATATGGAAGAACAGTTAGATGAATTAAAAAAGATAATGAAGGATACAAAATCCAAAGACTCAAAAAAAACTTCAGATCACAAAACCAGAATTATTGCTATTACCAGTGGAAAAGGTGGTGTAGGTAAAACTAATATTGCTGTTAATATGGCAATTGCTTATGCTCAGTTAGGTAAGAAAGTTATTCTTATTGATGGTGACTTAGGTATGGCCAATGTTAATGTTCTTTTGAATGTTGTTCCAAAATATAATCTTCTCCAGGTAATCAATAAACAGAAAACAATGCAGGAAATTATCCTGGAAACAGAATTTGGAATTAAGTTTATTGCAGGTGCTAACGGCTTTTCAAAAATTGCAAACCTTAGTGTTTCAGAACTTGAATATTTTGCAAATCAGTTTAGTTCATTGGGAAATGCAGATATTATTATTATCGATACTGGTGCAGGTATTGCAAATAATGTTTTGCAGTTTGTTGCTGCTGCTGACGAAGTTTATGTTGTAACAACACCAGAACCAACTGCTATTACTGATGCATATGGTATTATTAAAATCATTACAACTGAAATTGTTGACCGTGAAATTAATATTCAGCTGCTTGTAAATCGTGTTCATTCTGCAGATGAAGGTAAACGTATCTCAGAACGAATTATTAATATTGTTGCTCAGTTCCTTAATTATAAGGTTAATTATGTTGGTTTTATTTACGAAGATCCTGTCATTCAGGCAAGTGTAATTCGTCAGAAACCTTTTATTGTTGTAAATCCTACATCAAAACCTTCTACATGTATTAAACATATTGTAGGACGAATTGAAAAAACCGATGTTGCAAATAATGAAGGTGTATCAAGTTTCTTGCGAAAATTCCTTGGTGTTAAAAAATAAAATATAAAACACAATTTTTTGCTTTTTTTAAAAGAATAGTGTATAATAATTATGGGAGGATAATATGAAGGTAAATTTTAAATTAACTGTTCTTACAAGTGTTATTGCCTTTGTATTGTCTTTTTTTACGGCTTTAATTTCGCATGCTGATTTCTTAAGATCTTTATTAAGAGGAGGAATTCTGGCTGTGATATTTGGCGCATTATCGGTGGGAATTACTTTTCTTTACAACAAATTTCTTTCAGATGGATCATCAGGCGAGACTTCTGCATATGATGGTCAGAATCCAGCTCCTATCGGTAATAAAGTTGATATTACAATTGATGATGCGGAATTACAGGAAGAAGAAAACACTCCAAAATTTGTTTTAACAGGTCAGAATCAAATGCTGAATAAAGATGATCTTGGAGAAAGAAAAACTGTTCAGCTTGATAATATTAATGAAGAACCAAAAGCTACAGAAACTGTATCACCTGTAACAAATAAGGGACAGATAACTCCAGTTTCTAATACTGGTTCAGTTAATTCATTGGAAGTAAAATCTGATGAAAAAGCTACTCCAGCATTTAAACCAGTTAGTCTTGGGCAGGTGACTGGAGGTGATTCAGATGAATTACCAGCCATTGAAAATTCATTAGGTGACGGTTCATTCTTAAAACAGGGAGAAGATGAGAATGAAGATACTCTTGATGTTCTTCCAGATATGGGTTCACCAAGTAAAGCTTATGATGATACAGTTACTGATAGTGAATTTGCTTCAAGTGGTAAAAATAAAAGTAGATTATCAGACCCTATGTTTCCAGATGGTTCCATGGCAGAAAGTAAAGATGCTGCCTTAATGGCAGAAGCGCTAAGAACTGTTTTGAAAAAAGGGGAATAAAAATAATAAGGTGTAGAGTATGGCAACATCACTTTTTGATGAAAAAACAGAAGACGAACTTTGGTTAGAGTATAAGAAGACTAGGTCACCACAGTTACGTGACAAATTTATCAGGCAGTATATGCCTCTTGTTAAATATGTTGCTGGAAAATTAGCTGTCGGTATGCCTGGTAGTGTTGAATTTGACGACCTTGTAGGATTTGGCCAGTTTGGACTTCTTGATGCTATCGAAAAATTTGATCCTGGAAAAAATGTAAAATTTAAAACATATGCTGTTACTAGAATTAGAGGTGCAATTTTCGATGAACTTCGTCAATTAGACTGGGTTCCACGATCTGTAAGACAGAAATCACGAGAAATTGAAGATACAATTGTTGATCTTGAATCTAAACTTGGACGGACTGCAACTGATGCAGAAATTGCAGAGAAAATGGGCGTTTCAGAAGCTGAATATCAGCAGACTGTTATGAAAGTTTCTGGTACAAGTGTCCTTTCGCTTAATGATGTATGGTATTCAGGAAATGATAATGATCATATGTCAATTGGCGATTCAATTGAATCTCCATCAAGCTTAAATCCTGATGTAATTGTTGAACGAGAAGAAATTCGAAAGGTCATTGTTGAAGCTATTAATGAATTGCCAGAAAAAGAAAAAATGGTAATCGTTTTGTATTATCATGAAGATTTAACTTTCAAAGAAATCGGTCAGGTTCTTGAAGTAAGTGAATCACGTATTTCACAACTTCACACAAGAGCAAATCTTCGTTTGAGAGCTAAGCTCACAAATTTAAGAAAAGGAATTATGTAATAATTTATGGTTACTTTAGAACAAATCAGAAAAGATATGGAGGCTCAGTTTGCATTAGACAGCGCTATTCAAAGCGTTGAGGTAAATGCTGATACTCTTGATGAAGCTTTAGCTGATGGAGCTGTTCAGCTTGATTCTAAAGTTTCTAATCTTGAATATGAAATTATTGAAAAGGGGTCTGATGGTTTTTTAGGCTTAGCTAAAAAACCTTGGAAGGTTAGAATTTATCAGACAGCTGAGGCTATTGCTAAAAAGAAAAAAGTTATGGCTGATGCAGATTTTGATACAGAGCATTTTGATGAAGAAATCAAATCTGTTGATCAGGATGGAATGTTCTATATCCGTCACTTTGGAGATAATATCTGTCTTAAAGTTACATTGCCATGTGGTAAGGGAAGACCTGTTGAACTTCGACAGATTGTTTCCGAAGCAAAACGTACTGATACTCTTTCTTTAGATGAAGATTTAATAAAGAAACTTTCTAAATCAGGAACTGATAATAAATATGAAGTAGTCGGTCATTACAAGCATGTTCCTGCAGGTGATGCACTTCTTGTAATTGATGTTTCAAAAGATGAAATGCTTGCAACTGTCACAGTTACACCTCCTGCTTTGAGTGGTGCAGAAGTTTCTGCTGAACAAATTATTCGTAATCTTGAAATTCAAGGTGTTGTTGCAGGTATCGAAAATGATAAAATCACAGAATTTGTTGATAATCCTGTTTACAATGTTCCATGTGAAGTTGCGGCAGCAATCAAGCCTCAAGATGGCCGCGATGCATATATGGTTTACCATTTTGAGACTGATTCAACTAAACTTCGAATTAAAGAATCAAAATCTGGAAATGTTAACTTTAAGGAACTTAATCAGATTCAGAATGTTGTTAAAGGACAGCCTCTTGCACAGAAAATGCCTCCAGAACGTGGTAAAGCAGGTAAAACTCTTACTGGAAGATATCTTGAAGCTAAAAATGGTAAAGATATTCGTATTCCATTGGGTAAGAATGTAGAACTTGATAAAGATGGTGTAACAATTATTGCATCAGAAAATGGTCGCGTTGTTTTCGAAACTGAAAGAATTAATGTTGAACCAGTACTCGAACTTGATGCTGTTAATATTAAAACAGGTAATATCGATTTCCTTGGAACAGTTATTGTTAAAGGGAATGTCGAAGACGGATACGATGTTAAAGCTTCCGGTAATATTGAAGTTGGCGGAACAGTTGGACAGAGTCATCTTAAAACTGAAACTGGTGACATTATCGTTTCTCAAGGTATTTTTGGTCACGATGTGGGAGTTATTCAATCCGGTGGTTCATTGTGGGCTAAATTTATTCAGTCTGCAAAAGTAGAAGTTGAAAAATTTGTAATTGTTTCAGACAGTATCATGAATTCAGAAGTTACTGCTATGAAACGTGTAATTCTTAATGGTAAAAAAGCTCAGATTACAGGTGGACATTTGTTTGCTACAGAAGAAATTTGTGCAAAGAATATTGGTTCTCCTGGTGGTGGTGCTGAAACAATTCTTGAAGTTGGATTTGATCCACGATTAAAGCAGCGTCTTGCTGAAATTCAAGATGAGCAAAATTCCTTAATGCGAGAGTTAGAAGATACAGAAAATAATATTGTTACTCTTGAAAACTTTAAGAAACAACGTCGTTCACTTCCTAAAGAAAAAGAAGATACTCTTAATAATCTTAAAAATCGTAAACAGGAAATTGTTGTTAAATCAGAAGAGTATGCAAGTGAAGTTGAACAAATTCTTCAGCGACTTCATGAACTTAAAATCTTTGGAAAAGTAAAAGCATTTGGAACTGTTTATTCTGGTGTTAAAATTTATGTACGTGATGTAGTAGATGAAGTTCGTACAGATGTAAAAAGTGTTACTTTTTTCTTTGAAAACGGATTTGTACGTCGCGGTAAATATGAAGAACCTGATATGACTGATGTAAAAGCTCCTGAAGGTTATTCTAGTTAATAAACTGGAGGTAGTTCGTGGCAATTCAACCTATTGACCTGCAAACCATGTATTCGCAAATGTCTAATGTAGCATCAAGGGTTTCGCACGAACAACATGGTACTCAAATGAACGCTGCAATTCAGTTACAAAATGCAGTTGTTCAGAATGCAGAAAATGTTAAGACAGTAAAAAAAACTGCAGGCGAGGATTCTAAAACTGACACTGTAAAAGATAATGGAAATCATAATCAGAATCCTTCTAGTGACGAACATAAGTCAAAGAATGATTCTGAAACAAAATCTGACGAAATTAAAAAAACTGAATTCCGGGAAGATTATCTTGGAAGGCATATTGATATTACGAGGTAATTTTGCAGGCTTTAATTATAGCATTGTTATGTGTGATTAATCTGGTTTTATGGTTAATATTCTTCTTGAAGTTTAAAAAACTTTTCAGCACTGATGATGTTATACAGAAGACCAGGGAACAGTATGAGCTCCTTTTAAATGATGTTAATCGTAATGCATTATCAAATATAGATTTGATTCAAATGAAAATCGATGAGCTTCAATCACTTATTGATATTGCTGATCGACGTCTTACAACACTTAATAACGAAGAACAGTTTATTTCTCAGAAAATAAACTTTAGTGCTGAACCTAAAAATGAAAAGACATATTCACGACGTAATACTAAAAGTTCAGCTGTTGCTTCTGAAATAATTGAACAGAATCAGGCATTTGAACTTGATTTTGACCTTAAAAAAGTAAAGCGCAAGGCTACTGCTCAAAATTCAAGTTTAGAAAAATCCCCAGTTAGGAAACGAAATCTAAAAACCAGAAATAGTCAGGATGATTCAAAAAGTTTTGATAAGCAGAATAATCAGCCGGATATGCCAAAAATATATATGTCTGCTAATCCTATCCAGACTCAGAAGTCTTTCCAGGAAGAAGTTAAAAAGTTATACGATGCTGGTTTTACTATAGATTATATAGCCCATGAACTTAATAAATCTATAACCGAAGTTGAATTAATAGTTGAAATGTTATAATTTAAAATATATTACTGAATAATTTTCTTACAGGAGTTAAATATGAAAGTTACAAAACAGATTTTTGGTACACTGGGTAACGGTCAAGTTGCTAATCTTTACACTGTCTATAATGGTAAAATGTCCTTTTGTGTTACAGATTACGGATGTACTTTAACTGGAATTTTCCTTCCAAATAAACTTGGACTTAAAGACGATGTAATTTTAGGTCATTCAACTCTTGAAGGTTTCATAAAAGACCCTGGATATTCTTTTGGATCAATAGTTGGACGTTTTGCAAACCGTATTGGGGATGCAAAATTTGTTATTGATGGTAAAACTTATAATCTTGATAAAAATGATAATGAAATTAATACATTGCATGGTGGTTTTACCCGTTATGATCATATGGTCTGGAATAGTAAAATTATTTCAAATAAAAATGGAAAAGGCGTTGAATTTTCACGTGTGAGCCCTGATGGCGAACAAGGATTCCCAGGAAATGTAAAACTTACAGTTACTTATACATTGAATGATAACAACGAACTTCGTCTTGATTATAAAGCTACAACAGATGCTAAAACACCTGTAAATCTTACAAACCATGCATATTTCAACCTTCATGGTTCTGGTACTGTTCTTAATCATACGCTTCAGATGAAGTCTGAAAGTATCCTTGAAGTAAATGATAAATTAATTCCAACAGGAACTTTAACTTCAGTTTCTGGCAATGCCTATGATTTTAATACAAAAAAAACATTAGGACAGGATATTGAAAAAGTTATGCCTGGCTATGATAATTGTTATACAACATGCTGGTATACAAAAGATTCTCAATGGCTTGAACCTACAGAAGAATGCTTTACAGCAGAAGGTGGTGAAGCTGCTGTTCTTACTGATCCTGAAACAAATCGCACAATGAAGGTATATACAAATCAACCTGGTATGCAGCTTTATACAGCTAACTGGATTGAAGGAATTATTGGAAAAAGCGGAACGGTTTATAAACAGCATGGTGCAGTTTGTCTTGAAACACAGGCATTCCCAGATGCTCCAAACAAAGATAATTTCCCATGTTGTATTCTTGAACCAGGTGAAGAATACAATGCAGTTACAATTTATAAGTTTGAATTTTAATCAGTTTACTATTATATTTTAATATGTAAATAATGAAAGGAGGCTATGTGTTTTATTTTTTCTAAGCCTTCTTTTTTTTATTACAGAAAAGTCACTTTATTTTTACTATATGAATTTTATTGCGGATTTGATTAAAAAAGGATATAATTGGTTATTACTAATTTGTTAAAAAAATTACTTTATTTATAGAGAGGTTCTAATGGACGATCAGTTACAAAGTTTGATCGACAAGATCAAAAAAGAGGGAGTTGCATCAGCAGAAACATCAGCTGCACAGATTATTGCAGAAGCAGAAAAGAAAGCTGCCCAGATAATTGCAGATGCAAAATCTCAGGCTGACGGAATTGTAAAAGAAGCAAAAGCTGAATCTGAACGCCTTGAGAAGTCAAGTGAAGACGCTATCAAACAGGCAGGAAGAAATCTTCTTATTTCATTCCGTGATGGTATTACTTCTGAACTTAAAAAAATCATTGAAGCCGAAACAGCAACAGCTTATTCAAAAGAATTACTTGAAAAATTGATTCCAGAAACTGTTAAAACATGGGCTGATAAATCAGAAGTTAATAATCTTTCTCTTTTACTTTCAGAAAAAGATTTGGCTACACTTGAAGCTGGATTGAAATCTGCACTTAAAGATGAAATTTCTAAAGGTCTTGAAATTAAACCAGATAAGACACTTTCGAACGGATTTAGAATCGGCTTAAAAGATGGCAGTGCATTCTACGATTATTCTGCAGAATCAGTTGCTGAATTGTTCTCTGCATACCTTAATCCAAGAGTTGCTGCTATCCTTAAACAGGCTGCTAGTGAGGCAAAATAGTGGGATCTCTTTATTATTTGGTTTCCCAGTTGCCTGCGCTGGAAAGTTATGAAGGCCGCGGTCAACTTCCGATAACCGAAAAATCTTTCAAGGAACTTTGTTCTCGTTTTCTTTCTGAAAAAGATATAAAGAATCTTGAAAAACTTTCGCTTGAGCCATCAAAGTCAGAAGAATCTACAGGTTCTCAATTCCTTGATAAATGGAATGAAAAAGAAAGAGCCTTGAGATTCGCTCTTGCACAGGTTCGTGCGCTTAAGATGAAAAAAGAAGCAGAAATGCTTCCAGGTTCTTGTACAGCTGATATAGTTCAAGCTGCTAGAACTGCAGTTGGTATGGATAGTCCTCTCAGTGCAGAAGAATATCTTAATCAGTACAGAATGGATACTTTGAAATCTCTTACACCAATAGATGGTTTCTGTGTTGATGCAATTTATGCTTATGGACTTAAGTTAATGCTTGCACAACGTATGAGACTTTTTGATGTTGAGATTGGAAAAGATTCTTATCATAAAATTTACGATGAAATACTTGGAGACGCTAAATGACGGATACAAATGCTAAAGTAGTCGGCATTAATGGAAACATGGTTACTATCGAATTTGACGGTAACGTTTCTATGAATGAAGTAGGCTATGTTAATGTAGACGGAAAGAAGTTACGTGGTGAAATTATTCGTATCCGCGGAAATAAAGCCCAGATGCAGATTTTCGAAATGACACAGGGAATTAAAGCCGGTGACAAAGTAGAACTTATGGGTGATCTTCTTTGTGCAGAATTAGGACCTGGTCTTTTAGGTCAGACATTTGATGGTTTGCAGAACCCACTTCCATTGGTTGCAGAAAAAGCAGGCTTCTTCCTTGAAAGAGGTGTATATGTTGATTCTCTTCCAAGAGATAAAAAATGGGAATGGACACCAACTGCAAAACCTGGTGATAAAGTTGTAAGAGGGGACTATGTAGGTACTGTGCCAGAAGGACCTTTTACACACAAAATCCTTGTTCCATTTGATAAACTTGGAATGTACACAGTAAAATCTGTAACTCCTGCAGGAAGTTATACAATCGAAGATACTGTTGCTGTTATTACAGATGAAAAAGGAAATGATCACGAACTTAAGATGGCATTTAAATGGCCTGTAAAACGTGCTGTTGACTGTTATGCAGAACGTCTTGCTCCAACTGAACCAATGGTTACTCAGGTACGTTTGATCGATACATTCTACCCAGTTTCTAAGGGTGGTACATACTGTATTCCTGGACCTTTCGGTGCTGGTAAAACTGTTCTTCAGCATACAACATCTCGTAACGCAGATGTTGACATCGTAATCATCGCAGCCTGTGGTGAACGTGCTGGTGAAGTTGTAGAAACAATTAAAGAGTTCCCAGAACTTAAAGATCCACGTACTGGTCGCTCATTGATGGAAAGAACAATCATTATTTGTAATACTTCATCAATGCCTGTTGCTTCCCGCGAAGCTTCAGTTTATACATCAGTAACTCTTGCTGAATACTATCGACAAATGGGACTTCATGTATTGCTTCTTGCAGACTCAACAAGCCGTTGGGCACAGGCTCTACGTGAAATGTCTGGTCGTTTGGAAGAGATTCCAGGAGAAGAAGCATTCCCAGCTTATCTTGAATCATACATTTCTGCTTTCTACGAAAGAGCAGGTTATGTAAGACTTCGTGATGGTTCATTCGGCTCTGTTACAATTGGTGGTACAGTTTCACCTGCCGGTGGTAACTTTGAAGAACCTGTAACACAGGCTACTCTTAAAGTTGTAGGAGCTTTCCATGGACTTTCCCGTGAACGTTCTGATGCACGTAAGTATCCAGCTATTGACCCAATCATTTCGTGGTCAAAATATAATTCAGTACTGCCTAAAGAATGGGTTTCTTATGCGCGCAAAGTATTCCTTGCCGGTGTAGAAGTAAATCAGATGATGAAAGTAGTAGGTGAAGACGGTACTACAACAGAAGATTATATCGAATATCTTAAGAGTGAATTCCTTGATGCTGTATACATGCAGCAGAACTCATTTGACGAAATTGATGCTGCTGTAAGTGTAGAACGTCAGAAATATACATTCAGAAAAGTTCTTTCAGTACTTGGTGCTGATTTTGACCTTACTGATAAAGATACAGCCCGCAACTTCTTTAACCAGATGCGTCAGAAGTTTATCGACTGGAACTATTCGGAATGGAACAGCGATAAGTTTAAGACAGCAGAAAGTGCTATTGAAGCTCACGTAGCATCTGCAAACGGAAAAGTTCGTGATGATGTTACAGCGATGTTAAAGGATGGTGAATAATTATGAACAAAGTTTATAGTAAAATTGAATCCATCGTTGGTAGCGTTATTACAGTAAAAGCTGAAAATGTTGCTTACGGAGAACTTGCAGAAATTGAAACACGTTTCGGAAAGTCTCTTGCCGAAGTTAATAAAATTGAAGGTGATATCGTTTCACTTCAGGTTTTTGCCGGTGGGCGTGGTGTTTCAACTGGTGACCATATCAAATTCCTTGGACATCAGATGGAAGTTTCCTTCTCTGATGACTTACTTGGACGTATCTTCAATGGTTCTGCTGAACCTCGTGACAATGGACCAGCCCTTGCTGATTCACTTGTAACAATCGGTGGACCTTCTGTAAACCCTTCAAAACGTATCATGGCAAAACGCATGATTCGTACTGGTATTCCAATGATTGATATGTTTAATACATTGGTAGTATCACAGAAACTTCCTATTTTCTCTATCTCTGGTGAACCTTACAACCAGCTTTTGGCTCGCATTGCCATGCAGGCTGAAGTAGATGTAATCGTTCTCGGTGGTATGGGTCTTAAATACGATGATTACTTGTACTTTAAGAAAACACTTGAAGACGGTGGATCTCTTTCAAAGACTGTAATGTTCATGCATACAGCTGCTGACCCAACTGTAGAATGTCAGAAAATTCCTGACCTTTCACTTGCAGTTGCAGAACAGTTTGCCCTTAAAGGAAAAGATGTTCTCGTTCTCCTTACTGATATGACTAACTTTGCAGACTCAATGAAAGAAATTGCCATTACACAGGAACAGGTTCCATCTAACCGTGGTTATCCTGGAGACTTGTATTCACAGTTGGCAAGCCGTTACGAAAAAGCTGTAGACTTCGATTCTGCTGGTTCTGTAACAATTCTTGCAGTTACAACAATGCCTGGTGATGACGTAACTCATCCGGTACCAGATAACACTGGATACATTACAGAAGGTCAGTACTACCTTAAAGGTGGACGTATTGAACCATTCGGATCATTGTCTCGTCTTAAACAGAACGTAAACGGTGATACTCGTAAAGACCATCGTGCTCTTATGGATGGTATGATTCGTCTTTATTCATCTTATAAAGATACTCTCGAAAAGAAATCAATGGGTTTTAATTTGAGCAAGTGGGATGATAAACTTCTTACTTACGGAAAGAAGTTTGAAGATAATATGATGGATCTTTCTAAGAATATTTCTTTGGAAGATGCTTTGGACTTAGGCTGGAAGATTTTAAGTGAATGTTTCGAACCAGAAGAAACAGGTCTTAAAACTTCATTGATTGAAGAATTCTGGCCTAAAAATTAGTTGGCGGTGTGATTAATTCAATCACTTAAATAAATCTGAATGGAGATTATTGAATGGCTAAAATTAAGCTGACAAAAAATGAGCTCAAAGTACAGAAAGATGCGCTTAAAATGTATAAACGTTATCTTCCAACTTTGCAGCTTAAAAAACAGCAGCTTCAATCAGAAATCCGCTCAATTGACGCCAAAGCTAAAGAAGTAAGGGCAGCAAGAGTAGCTCTTGAAAAAGAGTTTGATAACTGGATTGCTGTCTTTGGAGAAAAAGCAGCTTTTAAACCAGATATGGTAACTGTCAAGAATATCAAAAAAGGTTTTGGAAATATTGCAGGTGTAACAATTCCTGTATATGAAGGAGCTGATTTTGCTAGAGGTGATTACGATTTATATTCAACACCTTTATGGATTGATATGGCAGCTGATCGTATGGAAAAAGCTCTTTCCCTTGATTTAGAAGCAGAAGTTCTTGACGAACAGGTTCGTTTGCTTTCACAGGAATTGAAAACTACAACACAGCGTGTAAATCTGTTTGAAAAAGTTAAAATTCCTGAGACTAAGGCTAATATTAAGAAGATTTCTGTTTATCTTGGTGATGAACAGACTGCTGCCGTTGTGCGCAGTAAGATTTCAAAGAAAAAATTGCAGCAGAAGGGGGAAAACTAAATGATAGTACCTATGAAAAAAGTTTCCCTCGTTATTTTGAATAAGGATAAGGAAACTGCATTAAAGGTTCTTCGAAAATCTGGGCTTGTTCATCTTGAAAAGATTGAAGGAACTGGTGATAAACTTGCTGATATAAAAAATAAAGTTTCAAAATTGGAAGCAGCAGCTGGAGTTTTGGAATCTTTTAAAGCAGCAAAAAAGGGGTTAAATCAGGTTTCATGTTCAAATGATGAAGCATTTTTGAAAGCAGAGCGTACAATTGAAATTCAAGAATTGAAAAAATCACTTTTTGAAAAGATTGCTAATGATACTGCAGAAAAAGATCGCCTGGAAGCTTGGGGTAAAGTTGATCCTCAGGAGTTGAAAAACCTTTCAGAGAAAGGCGTATATTTATCTCTTTATGAAATTCCTTCAGATAAGTATCAGCTTATCGGAGAAGATATTCAGCATGTTGTTGTAAACAAGACAAAAGGAACCGTAAGATTCCTTTTAGTTTCTGATGATAAAAATTGCGTAAGACCTGAGGTAATGCCACCAGAAGCTTATGAAGTTGTTTTACCAGAAGATTCAACTGATGTTATTGCACAGCGAATTGTTGAAAACAAATCTGAAATTGTAAAACTTGATAAAGAAGTTGAACAGAACGCTTATTATTTCAAAGCAATTAAAAATTATAACAAATTGCTTCAGAAGGATATTGAGTTCGAAACTATCTTTACTGGTATGGAAAATGATGGAGTTGATGGTCCAAATTCTTTAAGCTGGCTTACAGGCTATGTTCCTGCAGACGAGATTGAAAACTTAAAGAAAATTGCAGAAGAACAGAGTTGGGCAATTGCTTATGATGATCCTTCTGATGATGATGAAGTTCCTACTAAATTAAAGAATAACAAATTTGTAAGTTTGATTTATCCTCTTACAGACTTCCTTGGAACAATTCCTGGTTATAAGGAATATGATATTTCCGGTTGGTTCTTGTTATTCTTTACAATTTTCTTTGGTATGATTTTTGGTGATGGTGGATATGGTTTACTGGTTACTTTAATCAGTTTTATTCTTCTTATCAAAAATGCTGCTACAAAGAAACCTACAGCTACTTACGGACTTGTATGTCTTGTTGGATTTGCAACTGTAGTCTGGGGATTTGTAACTTGTACATGGTTTGGTTTAACTCCAGAACAGTTAGAGAATAATGGATTTGGATTCTTGACTAAATTGACAGTACCAGCATTCTCTAATGCATTTAAAGGTTCAACATGGGCTTTGCCATGGACTACAAAAAACGGAGCTGTTCTTGATGTAGATAAGAATCTCCAGATTTTCTGTTTCTCTCTGGCATTATTGCAGCTTTCAATTGCTCATTTGAAAGCAATTGGTAGAAACATGAAAGAAAAATCCCTTAAATGGATTGGTGATTTTGGTGCACTTATCCAATTATGGGGAATGTTCTATGTTGTATTATCAATGGTAGTTAGTGCGGAAATTTTCCCATTAGACTTAACACTTGATTATGCTTGGCATTGGACAGTTCCATTTATTAACAAGACAATTGGTTTTAACCAGATTCTTGTTGGTAAAATTGCAATTATATTGATTGCATCTGGATTTGCATTAAGTTTCATTTTCTCAAACTTTGAAGGAAATATTTTCCAGTCTATACTTGCAAGTGTTAAGAATATTATTTCAGTATTACTTGGCGTTGTAAACGTATTCTCGGATATTGTTTCTTACATTCGTTTGTGGGCTGTTGGACTTGCAGGTGCTGCAATTTCAGGAACAGTAAATACAATGGCGGGACCTATGGTTGGTCATGCAGCTATGTTTGTATTCCTGGTATTGCTGTTAGTATTTGGTCATGGAATGAACATGATATTAAACCTGCTTTCTGTTATTGTTCATGGTGTTCGCTTGAATACACTTGAGTTCTCAAGTCATCTTGGAATGTCATGGTCTGGATTTAAATATGAACCGTTTAGTGAGGCGGTTGAAAAATAAAAATATCATTTTCTGATTTTTTGAAGAAAATATAAGGAGAAAATTATGACTTTTAATTGGGGTATGTTAGGTGCTGCTATTTGTATGGGTATTGCTGCTATTGGTTCAGCAATTGGTATTGGAGCTTCAGGTCAGGCTGCAATTGGTGCTTGGAAAAGATGTTATTTGAATAACAAAAAAGCTCCATTCATTTTGACTGTATTTGCAGGTGCTCCTTTGACACAGACAATTTACGGTTATCTTCTTATGAACTCTCTTAATGATCGTATCGTAAGTGACAAACCTGCTGCAGCTCTTGGTCTTGGTATTGGTTGTGGTCTTGCTATGTGTTTCTCTGCAATTGCTCAGGGAAAATGTGGTGCTGCAGGTGCTGATGCTCTTGGTGAAACAGAAAAAGGTTTCTCACAGTACATTACTGTAGTAGGTCTCTGTGAAACTGTAGCATTGTTCTCAATGGTATTCGGAATGATTGCTTAATTTTATAGCAGTGTAACTTTTATCGAAGACAAGTCTTTTTATATAAAAGACTTGTCTTTTTTTTTATATTAATTTGTATTATAATTTTTTTATGAGTGACATTTATTTAAAACCCAGATTAGTTAAAATTGGTGGAAATGGAATTACAAAATCCTTATCAATTGGAGGAGATTCACCAATATCAATTCAGACAATGTGGAAAGAAAGTATTGAATCCATTTATAAGGATGATGAATCATTACATGAAATTTTAAAAAAAATTAATACATTACAGTCTCTAGGATGTGATGTTGTAAGATTTGCTGTTCCTGATACTGAAAGTGCGAAGAGTCTTGTTAAAATCGCCGAAAATACAAGTATGCCTGTTGTGGCTGATATTCACTTTGATTATAAACTTGCTCTAGAATGTTTAAAGGGAAATGTTGCTGCTATCAGAATTAATCCAGGAAATATTGGTAATCGAGACAGAGTAGAGGCTGTTGTAAATGGTTGTAAAGAAAAAGGAACTGCAATCAGAATTGGTGTAAATACAGGGAGTCTTCCAAAGGATCTGGCTGATAAAGTCGAAAGTGGTTTGATATCTAGATCAGAAGCGCTAGCTGAAACTGCAATACGTGAATGTCAGGTTTTTGAAGACTTAAAATTTGATCAGTATGTTGTAAGTATGAAAGCTTCAAGTGTTGAAGAAACAATTCTTTCAAATGAGACATTTGCAAAAAAATATGATATTCCATTACATATTGGTGTTACAGAAGCTGGGCCTTTAATTACAGGTGTTGTAAAATCAACTTTAGCATTCAGTAAGTTATTATCAGAAGGTATTGGAAGTACAATAAGAGTGAGCCTTTCTTCTTCTCCAGAAAATGAAATCATTACAGGTCGTGAAATCCTTCATGAATGTGGACTTAGAAAAGGTGGAGTTACTATTATTTCTTGTCCTCGTTGTGGAAGACTTGGTTTTGATGTGCATTCGTTTGTAAACAGGTGGCAGAATAGGCTTCTGGCATTGAATAAAAAAGTTACAATTGCTGTTATGGGATGTATCGTAAATGGACCTGGTGAAGGTAAACATGCTGATCTAGGAATCGCAGGAGCAGGTGATAAGGCTATTATTTTCAAAAAAGGTAAAATAATTCAAACAATTGATGCAAAAGATGCCGATAATATATTTGAACAGGAATTACAATCTCTATGATAAAAAAGCATTTGACATTTATAACTTTACTAATTAATTCTCTTTTTATATTTGCAATGGAGAATAATTTCTCAAAAGAATCCTGGCAATATTTAATGAATGCTGAGCGGGAATTTGATAAAAAGAATTATTCTCTTTCCATGCGACTTGCTCAAGATGCCGTTTCAAAAAGAATTGAAGAAAGTGAAACTAATTTTACAATTTTGACAAATGCTATAACTCCTTATCAAGTTAGAAAAGTTGGTGATAATATAAATGATGTACTTGATATTTTAAACGAACGACAGGAATATGATGCCATTAAAATAATTAATTTTTATACAACTAAAATGGGATATGAATATTTCTCTTCATCAATAAAAAAATTAAGTGAATATATTTCAAACTATCGTGAATACCCAGAAGCATATTTTCTGATTGCAAAAATTTACCATATTGAAGGTGAATTTGATATGGCATTGACATATCTTGAAAAAGCAAGAGCAAATTCATTTTTACTTGAAATTCCTCAAAATGAAAACGATATTCTGTTTTTAATGTCTGAAATTGCAGAATATAAAAAAGACATTCCTATGCAGGAAAAAGCTTTGATTTTGATTGCAAGAAATAGTGGTGATTTCCAGAATGAAATATTGAAGAAGGCTATCATTAGAACTTCGAAATCAACAAAAGATGATAATTCTTCCAGATTTTTTAAGTTATACAGAGTTGATGCTGTTTCATGTGTAAATTCGTATAATAAGTTGAGTCATATTTATCTTGATAGTAAAAAGTATGAAGATGCTTATTTGACAAGTGCATATTCTGTTCTTATTTGTTTTACCCATTTGAATTCCTTACTTGAGGAAAGAGAATCTGATTATGTATATTCAGATTTAAAAGTTTTTTTCAGAGAACTTGCACGTTATCCGGATATGATGAAATGGTGTAATGATGTAAATTTTTGGGAAAGTTTTTATAACCTTTGCGATATAGGGTTAAAGTGTGGATATACACGATTTCCAAAGGATATAATTAAATCACTAAGTGAATTTTGTCCTGAAAATTACTGGAAACTTGCTGCAAGTAAACGATTAAAAGAATTAAATTCATTATCCGAGAATCAGTAATGTAATCCCAATCCAAGGGATAATTCGTATGGAGATACATTAGGTCTCCAGTTGTCATCAATAACACCTTTTAATAAAGTTCTTGTTAAATCAAAACCGGCACTTGCCCTGATTTGTAGTGATTTAAACTTTTCAGGGAATACTATAAATTCAACTCCGCCACACAGGTAGGAATCTTTTATATCAAAAGTACGATTTGTAACTCTGTTATGTGTTAATGCAAAATCAATAAATGGAGCAATCTGTAATTCAAGTCCAAGGTTTTTCATTAATTTACTTTTAGATTTACTGAAATCAAAAGTAAATATATGAATAGGAATATCGAGATTTAAAACAATTGCAGCCGGCGTGCTTGTAGAATTTATATCAGAAAATCCCGAATTGTTATAATATTCTTCATCACGAATACCTCTGAGACGAGAACCAATGGTAATATTCTTATTTATGTATGAAAATCCATACAACCTTGTATTAATTCCAGCATATTTCCAGCAGTCAAAGAACTGAAGTTCGCTATCAATTCCAATAACCATATCATTAATGTGAAAGTTATAACCCGCCTGTGGTTTAGCATAAAAACTAAGTCCTTTTCTAAAATTTCCTTTCCAGTTTATATTAGATGTAGAAAGTTTATTATAGAACAATAATTCAGGGCTTAACAGATCATCATTACGTGTATTTAATTCGTGATCAGACCAATTGTATGTAAAATTTACTCCTGGGGTATAAACAATATCACCCCAGTTAGGAATTGTATCAAGTATGATTGGAATAGAAAAATCAGCTTCTTCCCCAAAATATAGTGAATCATTATAAATAGCATAATCAAAATCATTTACACAAGATTGTGTTAAAGTTAATACGAGGGAAAGTGAATCAAAGGGTATTTTAAATGTAAAACCTGTACATACTTTCCATTCAGGAGAATCTTTTCCAATTGTATATGAAAAATCCAGGTCATTATTCCAAGCTGCATCAACTATGCCGATGTAAAATGGATAATCATAAGCAAAACTTGCACCAAAGCTAAAATCGGTACTAGAATTATCTTTTGGATCTATGGCAAAATATATGTCTCCAGACGCATCATTTAAGGTTCCTAAGAAATTAGAATCCTGAATTTTTCCTTTTATGACATGACCATCATTTGAGTCATACTTATAATATGGAACAATAACAAAGTTTTTAGAATCACTAACATTTATACTAAGTGTTACAGGTGTTATTTCATCTGTAGTTGAGTTATCAATTCTATAATTAATAGAAACAGATTCAAATACTCGAAGATTTGTATATTTTTGAACAATTTCATTTATATAAGTTTTTAAATCATTTTCTGTATTAAAAACACGTTCTGTATCAATTTTTATTTTATTTGATAAATGTTCTTCTTTTGTGGATCCATTAATAGAATAATCGATAGAAACAATTTTAAAATTTTCAGCAAATGAATATATTGAACCTAAAATAGTTACTATAAAAATAAATAGTGATTTTTTAATTAAATTAAATGAAATTGCATTTTTTTTTAATTGTCTGCAAAGTTCACTACCAAGCATTCCCTTTACACCAATAACCCGAATCATATTAAACTCCAGAAAAATCAATTAGGAACAAACAGATTTAATCAAATCAATTATTTGTCAGATTTAGCTCTATCTTTTCCCAATGACAAAGTTAAAGAAGAATCATCTTCCTGTATAGATTTTATATCAACAGGATTTTTGTTTGTAACTGTATAATAAATAAAGTGAATTGAACTGTAAAAAGCAACCATAAAAACAAAAACAAGTGAAAGCAGAATAGCACCTTTTTCTTCTCTCAAATACATTCCTAATCCTGCAGCAAGACAAATGAAAACTTGAATGGAAAGTAAAAATACAAGTGTCTGAACTTTTGTAAATCCTAATGCGATCAATTTATGATGAATATGACGTGAATCAGGCGACATAATTGATCTGTGTTCACGTGTTCTTCTCCACATTGCCGCAATTGTATCAAGCATAGGAATACTAACAAGCACAATCATTACAAGAAGCTTATTATATTCAAAATTTGAAGAAGAATTATACAATGGAAGGGCAGAAATCATAAATCCCATAACCTGACTTCCACCGTCGCCCATGAAAATCTTGGCTTTTGGTTTATTATAAACAAGGAACCCCAGAATAGCTGCAGCCATCATAAAACAAATGCCGGATGTAAATTTGGCAATATCAATAGCTGATTCATAATAAATAATACCGATAGAACTGATAACTAAAAACGAAAGACCTCCGCATAAGCCATCAAGTCCATCGATTAAATTGTAGGCATTAATAATTCCTATCATCCAGAAAAAGGTAAGAATATAACTTGCCCAAAGAGGAAGTTCCCAGATAAAAATTTGTTTAAATCTATAACCATTTAAAATTACTATTAATACAGCAATAATTTGAAAAATTAATTTAAAAATTGCCTTGAAACTGAAAAAATCATCAGCAAGAGCAAAAATAAAAATAATACTTCCTGCAATGACAATTGCAAGAATGTGATTTTTTGAGCCTGCTGATGTTGGTAAAAAATAATAAATTAAAGCTGAAACAACAAATGCAATGATGATGCCGACACCTCCAAGACGAGGAATATTCCCTTTATGAATTTTTCTTTCATCCTGGGTATCATACCATCCCATTTTATTGCAGAGTAAAATAATAAGCGGAATAATGCTAACACTTAATAAAAAAGACAGTCCTACTAACCACCACATATGTAACTCCCGCTGCTAAAAAAAGCATTTAATTTCTATATAATATTGTATAATTTTTTTTAATTATTATCAAACAATTTTTGAAATATAAAATTACAAAAGGTTTTGATTCTGTTCATGAAAGACAATTCTACCCGATTTTTTATAAATGGAATTTTAGGTGCATTTACACCTCCAATTCCGTATAAAATCCAATTATCATCAGTTTTGAATACATAAATTATATATTTCATTTTTCCCGGTTTAACACAGGTAATATTATTATACATAACAGGGGTCGTATTAATATGTGAGTAAAATAAAGATGTTTTTGATTTAACAATTGAAATATCTGTAGATATATCTCCAAATGGTTCCATATAAAATTCAGCAGAAATATAATGATGATTATCTGCATATTTTTCAGAAATTATATGGGCCTTTGAATATAAATCTACCCATATTCTATTATGTTCTGAATAATATGGAATCCCCTTGTAACTGGGAATATCAATTAAAGTCTGATTTATGTTATTTATAAGATCTGGCTTTGATGAAATTGGAATTATTTGTATTATTTCGGCTAAAAATACAGGCTTTATTTGTTGTAATTCTTCTAAAACTTGTTTTGAATTTATGTCAGAAGGAAGTAATAATATATTAGAAAGATTATGAGGATTTCTAATTAATACGTTTCCAGAATTAAGAACTGTTTTTTCTTCATCTGAAATTTTATCTGAAAAAATTGAATAATCATAAAAATTCGTATTTCCGTAAAATGAAAAAGCTGAAAATATTAAAAAATTTAATATAAAAAACTTGAATTTTAAATTACTAATTTTTCTCATAAAAAATATACTATTTAATTAAACAGTTTAAATCAATCACTGTTACATTTATATAAAAAATTAACAAAAAATTAAATCTGTGATATAATATAAATCATTATGATAGCTCCATATATTAAAGAAATGATTACAAGTAAAAGTGCATCTGCCATTCGTAAGATGTTTGAACAGGGGAAAATCCTTAAAGCAAAATATGGCGATGATAAAGTTTTTGATTTCAGCCTTGGAAATCCAGATCTTGATCCACCAGGCGAAGTATTAAATGCAATTGAAGAAATTGCCAAAGATAAGTCTCATGGCTGCCACGGATACATGTCAAATGCCGGCTACGATGAAGCTCGTCAGGCAATGGCTGATAAAGAAACACTTGAACAGGGAATAAAAGTTACCTCTGATTGTGTGGTTATGTCTGTTGGTGCTGCAGCTGCAATCAATGTTGTGTTTAAAACATTAGTTGATTCAGATGAAGAAGTAATAGTACCATCTCCATTCTTCGTTGATTATAGGAATTATATTAAAAATTACAATGGGAAACTTGTAGAAGTAAAAACTACAGAAGATTTTTCACTTGATATCAATAATATTAAAAATGCCCTTAATAGTAAAACTGCAGCGGTTCTTATAAATTCCCCTAATAATCCAACAGGAAGAATTTATTCTGAAAAAGATATTAAAAATTTATGTGTTGCCCTCAATGAATTTGGAAATAAAACAGGTAGATATCCATATTTAATTTGTGACGAGCCTTATCGTGCAATTACATATGATAACAAGAAAGTACCTTCAGTATTTGATAAATATGATTATTCAGTGATTGTAACATCATTTGCAAAAAATCTTAGTATTCCAGGAGAAAGAATCGGATATATCTGTGTAAATCCAAATTGTCCTGAAAAAGCAGATTTTATTGGGGGATGTACTTTTGCAACCCGTGTTTTAGGTTATGTAAATGCTCCTGGTTTTATGCAGAAGGTTGTTGCTAAAAGCTGGAATGCGAAGTGCGATTATTCAGCATATGCAAAACGTCGTGATTTATTAAAAGATGTTCTTGATAATGCAGGTTTAAAATATGCAGATCCAGAAGGTGCTTTCTATGTATTTTGTAAAGTACCAGAAAGTTATGGAGATGACGATGCTGCATTTGTTGAGGTTCTTGAAAAGAATCTTATTCTTTGTCCAGGCGGTGCAGGCTTTGGAATGAAAGGATGGTTTAGAATTTGTTATTGTGTTGATGAAAAATCAATTATTAATTCTAGAGATGCATTTTATAAAGCAGCTCATACCGTAAAAGGAGAATAATTATGAAAATTTTAATGATTAGTGCTGAAGCAGTTCCTTTTGCCAAAACAGGTGGCTTAGCAGATGCTGTTTCTGCAATGGCAATTACCCTTACTAATATGGGGCACGATGTAAAGATCGTTATTCCAAGATATTATAAGATTGATAGAAATAAATTAAAAAAATTAGATGAGCCTATGGGTATTCCTGTTGGGGGTGGAGAAGTCTGGACTGCAGTATATGAAACCTCAATGCCAGATTGTAAAAAACTTAAGGTTTATTTTATTGATCATGAACAGGCTTTTGGTCGTGATGGTATTTATGGAACACCATCTGAAACTGACTTCCATGATAATCCATATCGATTCTCAATTCTTTGTCATGGTGCATTCCAGCTTTGTCGTAAATTAGGATGGTTTCCTGATATTATGCATTGTCATGACTGGTCAGCATGTCCTTCACTTGTTTTCCTAAAACACATATATCGCTATCAGGATTTTAATAAAACTGCTGGAGTTCTTACAATTCATAACTTAGGTTATCAAGGGCAATATTCTAAAGAAAGTTTTGCTTCATTTGGAATTGATTGGGGACTTTATTATGGTGCAGGTTTTGAACATCATGGTGGAATCAATCTTTTACAGGCAGGTATTTCGTCAGCAGATATGATTACAACTGTATCTCCAACTTATGCAAAGGAAATTCAGACACCAGAAGGTGGTTTTGGATTAGATGGACTTTTGCGAGTTCGAAGTGATGTTGTTAGAGGAATTCTTAATGGTGTTGATCTTCGTTCCTGGAACCCAGAATCAGATAAACGTATTCCAAAGAATTTTTCATTTAAAACAATTAAAGACAAAGCTGTAAATAAGAAAGCTCTTCAGGAAAAAATGGGACTTGAAGTTAATCCTGATATTCCTGTTTTCGGTATAGTAACAAGACTTGCTGACCAGAAAGGTATTGCTGAATTGTTTGCTCCTACATATGGCTGTATGTACAACATGTGTAATAATTTAAAAATTCAGGTTGTAGTTCTTGGAAGTGGAGAAGCATGGTGTCAGAATGAAATTAATTCTCTTCAGGCCAAACTTCCTAATTTTAAGGCTTATATTGGTTATGACGAAAATCTTAGCCACTTAATTGAAGCAGGAAGTGACTTCTTTATTATGCCATCACGATATGAACCTTGCGGTTTAAATCAGATTTATTCACTCCTTTATGGAACTCTTCCAATTGTAAGACGAACAGGTGGTCTTGCTGATACTGTTGAAAATTATAATGAAGCTACAGGTGAAGGAACTGGATTCATGTTTGACCAGTTGACACCTGATGCTGTTTATAATACTTGTGGATGGGCTACTTTTGCTTATTACAATAAAAAAGATCATATCAAGAAAATGCAGAAAGCAGGCATGTCAAAAAACTTTACATGGGACAAATCTTGCGAAGAATATCTTGATACATACAATGAAGCAATCTTTAGAGGTTGTAATTAATGTAATCTGAATTTAAAAAAGCATCTGTAATGAAGTGCACCCCTAAAGTTGGACAAATAAAGTTCAATTTTAGGAGGTGCATTTTTTATCGACTGATTATTTTTCAGTGACAATAAGATTATCTGTAGTAATATACCAGTTATATAAGATTGAAGTGCTGTTAGGCTTTAGCCACGAAATACTTCCATCTTGATTTACAAAAATCAAATTATCTTTAGATACAATAACTTTTTTTGGAAGAGATGAACTTCTTGCAAAAGCAGTATATTTTTTACTATTACTGTTTACTGAATTGATTTTTGATTCAATAACATTGGAATAAATGTTTTCATTATAAGCACAAGTATAAGCATGCATGCTTAAGTGTTTAAAGTCATATAACTTTTCCGTAGACTTTTTCTCTACATTGTATTTGATTAAAACTGTACTTGAATTTTTCCCGTTGTGTTTAATTCCTAAAGCATAAACATTCTTGTTATCGGGATTTTTTTGAAGTTCAATTTCGTCATTTGTTACTGAATATATAAAGTCTGCATCAATTTTGAGAGGAAGTGTTTCATGTGTTTTTGTATTTACTGAAACAAGTGAAGAGTCAATAGAACTTGTTGGAGATTTTGCAATAAACAATTCAGTCTGACTTAACATAATTGCATCTTGGACTCCAGAACCATAATAAATTTCCTGGAGTTTATTCTTTTCAAAGTCAAAACGGTTTACAGTTGTTCCACTTTCAAGTTCAATCAATTGTCCTGCACATGATTTAACTGTAAGTAATTGTCCTTGTGGAACGAAAAGTTTAGTAATTTTGTTTGATGAAATATCGTATTTAAATACACCATTATTCTTATCAATATTCCAAAGAATTAAATTGCCGTTGTGACAAATCATATTTGTATAGTCTAAGTTTGAAAGAATTTCTTTTACACCATTTAACTCATCAACAATAAAAAGTGATTTGTTTGTTAAAAGATAAAGAGTATCATTGACAAATGCACCGTCATTGATAGTTTGGTAATTAGAATAAGTAATAAGATTTGCTGTATTTGTTTCATCCTTCAAAAATGGAGCTGAGTAAATATCACCATTTAAACTTGTAAAAATAAGATTGTCATTAATCTTTGCTATATTTGTAATAATATCTTTATTTACGAATTTTATATATTCAAATGGTGTAGATTTTAATCCAATTTCTGAAAATTCAATTTTATTAATAACTCCACCTTTTGTTGAATTCTGATCAAAATAATAGAGTTCATCATCAACTATAAATAAACAAGCATTCGATGCAGATTGAGTGAAAACTGTTTTTCCATTAACACAGTCAATAATTGAAACTAAGCCTGACTTTAATCCTGCAATATATCTGATGTTTGCAAAAGTACAAATAGGTTCGAATTCTGTTACTGTCTGGATTTTCTTAGGTTGTTTTTTTGTATCTGTGTAATAATAACAGATATTTCCTGTTAATGAATAAGATACAAAGGTTTTTTCTGAAGGTGTTGTTTCAACATATGACATCATATTCATTTTTTCTGAGATTGGTTTTTCAATATTTCCATTTGATGAATTAATAAATAACGTGCCAGCTTCTGTTGAAGTTCCAATATTGATGTATGTTCCTTTTTTACTGTAAGATAGGGAAAGAATTGAGTCATCAAAAGGAACGGAGAATTTTTTTGTTAATTTCTGACAATCCCAGACAGTAACAACATTTTCAGTATTCCCATCAGTTTCATAAATTGCAATCTCTGGTTTTGTTGGATGGATAACCGCAAATTTAATTTGTCTGTCAGTTAACTGGTAAGTATTACCTTGATTGTTATTCCAATGTGATAGAAATCCATCTTTTCCGACACAGAAAAAAGAATCTGACTTAGAAGCAGGATCATTAAGTAAGGCAATTATTTCACCATTATGACCAGATGTTGTAGTTCGCATCTGTGAAAAAATTATAAAAGGCAGAAATGCAAAAATAAACAAGCAAAAAATTTTTTTCATTTTAATCTCCATTTATCTATAAAGTAGCGTATGTCGCCGGTTATTCCCAAAATAAATAAAAATCCAATTATCACAATTCCAACATATTGAATAATAATTTGAACCTTAGGTGGAATTTCTTTTTTAGTTATCCAGTTAATAAGTGAAAATAGAATTAAACTTCCATCAAGTAATGGAATGGGAAGTAAATTTATAAATCCAAGTGATATCGAAATAAAAGAAATTAAAGAAAGGGAAGAATATAAACCGATTCTAAAATCTTCTTTAAAGCTTTCTGTAAAAGTATCTCCAAGAATTGATGTGATTCTTGCAGGACCTGATACGACATTTGAAACTTTTACACCTTTAAAGAGAATACTAATGCTTTTTATTGTATCAAAGGTATATTTAACTGTATCTTTTGCGCCATGATATATAGCAGGGAATAATGAATATTTTTTTGATTCGTACATGTCATACTGTTCTGTATCAGGAAAAACACCTAAAATACCATTTCCTTCTTCTTTGTTAATCAAAGTGGTGACTGTGTAGTTAAGAATTTCTCCGTTTCTATCAACTACTATATTTAATTTTTCTTTTGGTTTTAAACTTACGGCAAGTTGAATGTCTCTGAAATTATAGATTTCATCGTTATTAATTTTAATAATTTTATCTCCAGTTAAAAGACCTGCATCACGGGCAGGACTTTGAGCAACCTGATCAACTGTAGGAATCACGATATAATTTTTGTATGATGCGTATTTATAGCCAACCATTGAAATAACAGTAAAAGCTATAATTGCAAGTATAAAATTGAACATTGGACCTGCAAAGGCAATCATTGCTCGCTTTAAAGGATGTGCATTATATAAAGATCCTTCAGTCTTAGGAATTTCATTTAACTTTTCATCTATAGCTTTTTGAAAATCTTTTTCACCACTTAGTCCACAATAACCACCAAATGGTAGTAGAGAAATTCTGTAATCAGTTCCATTAATAGTTTTATGTAAAAGAACTGGTCCCATACCGATAGAAAAACTCAATACTTGAACTTTGAATAATTTTGCAAAAATAAAATGGCCTAATTCATGAAAAAAAGTTAGGAAACTTAAAGCAAGAAGGCCAATTAGTATATCAAGAACATTTTTCATAGAAATTCCTTTGCATATGATCTTGCCATATTGTCTATTTCGAAAACATCATTAAAATCATTTGGAGTTAAAGAAAAATCTTTGCTTAATACTTTTTCTGTAACTTTTGAAATATCTAAAAAACTTATTTTTGATTTTACAAATGCATCAACGGCAATTTCATTTGCAGCATTAAAAGCAATTGTATAACCACCATTTTTTTGAGCTGCGTCATATGCATATTTTAGCATTGGAAAATCATCTATACGAGGTTTGTAAAAATTCATTTCATGATCAAAAAGATTAAATGGTTTAAGATAGTTTTTTTTGTTTTCAGGGAAAACTAAACTTTGGAAAATCGGATGTTTCATATCAGGATCAGAAATCTGTGCATATAACATCCCGTCATTTGTTCTTACAAGAGAATGTACAAGGCTTTGTGGATGAACAACAACCTTAACGTGATGGGTATCAATATCAAATAAACGAGTGGCTTCAATTACTTCAAGACCTTTATTTGCAAGTGTTGCTGAATCAATTGTAATTTTCTGTCCCATGTTCCATGTTGGATGTTTTAATGCATCTTGTAAAGTTACAGACTGAAGCTGTTCTTTTGAATAATTTCTAAATGGTCCACCACTTGCGGTAATGATTATTTCGTCAATATTATTTTTTTTACATTGATTTATTAAACAGAAAATTGCAGAGTGTTCTGAATCTACTGGAATTATATTTGTTGAATTACGGTTGGCAAGGGATTTAATAAGAGACCATGCCATAACAACAGTTTCCTTGTTAGCAAGTGCGAGGGATATTTTGTTGTCTAATACAATTTTACTTGGAAGTAAACCGGCACTTCCAGCAATTCCATTGACAACAATATCAGGTTTTGTTTCATCGATTAGACGCTGAATGCCATCTGTTCCTTCTTCTGAAGTTAAACTGAAAGGACAATTAAATTCAGAAGCAAGAGTGTTTAATTTTGCTTTATTTGAATTAGCAGTTATGCCTGCGACTTTAAAATCTTCTGGCATATTTCTAATAATATCTAATGTACTTGTTCCAATTGATCCGGTGGAACCTAAAACCAAAACTTTTTTCATTTTTATATCATTAATTATTTATATTAAAAAAACAAAACGAATTTTAAAATCAAAAAATAGAATGGGGCAGATGCTAGTAGAGAATCAATAGAATCCAATGCTCCACCTCTTCCTAAAATAATATTTCCACTATCTTTACAGCCACTTGATCTCTTAAATACAGATTCTGCAAGGTCTCCAATTATACTGGTTGTAGTAACGCAAATTGCAAGTAATATTAGTTTTATCAAGCTTAATTCGCCAAAAATTTCTTTCCACAATGTAAATTTTATTAGGATAGCAATTCCAATAGAACCAAGGTAAGCACCAATAAAACCAGCAATACTTTTATTTGGGCTTGCTGCAATCAGTCCCCGGTTATTTTTTCCAAACAGCATTCCAAATAACCAGGCAGCTGAATCACTAATAAATACAAGAATCACAAAAAGACAAATTATATGAGAAGAATTTTTTAATGTTGCAAGTCTTGATATAAAAGTAATAAGAAAACCACTGTAGATTACGGTAAAAATCCCATTAGCAATTTTAATATTCGAATTTGAAAAATCTTTATTAGAGAAAATCTCGATAGTGAAAATAATAAGAATGTCAAATGTCAATGTGAGTTCAACGATAACAAACTCAAGATTAAATAAACCGCAAAGGTACGAAGCAACAGGAAGAGTCATACTTAAAACAATCAAAAGAATTTTGTTAGGAATTTGACTGTTAGTAGAAAGTATAGTAGTAAGTTCCCATGCCGACATAAAAGTAAATAAGAAAATTAAAATATGTAGGGGAAGGTGGTTATAGAATTGAGGTATAATTGCAAATATAACTAATGGGATTCCAATAAAAAATATTAATAATCTTTGTAAAAGTTTTGGCATATCATAATTCCTTTGAACAGATGTATTATTTGATTAAAACATCTCCAAATCTTCTTGTTCTTTTGTAAAATTCATTCAGGTTCTCGATTAATTCATCTTCTGTATAATCTGGCCATAATGTATCTGTAAAACAAAGTTCTGCATAAGCACTGTGCCATAACAAGAAATTACTTAATCTTTTCTCTCCACCAGTTCTGATTAAAAAATCAACATCTGGTAATTCTGGTATATCAAAATTATCAGATATTGATTTTTCTGTTAAAGAATCTGAATCAAACTGTTTCTCTATGATTTTTTTTACACTGCGAATAATCTCATCTCTTCCGCCATAATTAATGGCAAGAACAACGGTTAACCCTGTAAAATTTTTAGTCTCTTCTTTAGCATTTATGATTTCTGTCTGAACATCTTCTGGTAATCCTTTTAAATCTCCCAGATGTTCAATTCGAATTCCGTTAGCCTTGTAGAATTCAAATTCTGAGCGCAGATGACCTTTAATAAGTCCCATTAAATATCCAACTTCTTCCTGGGCTCTTTTCCAGTTTTCAGTTGAAAAAGTATATAATGTCACATATTTGATTCCGGCATTTGCACAAGCTTTTACAATTTTTTTTGCAGTTTCCAAACCTTCTTTATGACCGGCAGTTCTCGCAAGGCCACGTTTCTGGGCCCAGCGTCCATTACCGTCCATAATGATTCCAATGTGCAGAGGAGGCTGTTTATTGTCAGAAGCTTGTGCAGATTGAGACATTAGTCCATTATTTCCTTTTCTTTAATATCGTAGATTGAATTAATTTCTGCGATGTATTTATCAGTTAACTTCTGAAGTTCATCTTCCATCTTTTTCAAATCGTCTTCTGTAATTTCTCCAGCTTTCTGCTGTTTTTTGAGTTCGTCATTACCATCACGACGGATGTTTCTGATAGATGTGCGGGAATTTTCAGCAATACCTTTTGCCTGTTTTACAAGTTCTTTACGGCGGTCGGCTGTCAATGGTGGAATAGAAATGCGGATAACTTTTCCATCATTTGAAGGATTTAACCCTAAATCTGCAACCTGAATTCCTTTTTCAATTTCAGAAATTAATGATTTATCAAATGGCTGAATAATGATGCTGCGAGCTTCGGGAATAGAAATTGTAGCAACCTGACTCAATGGAGACTTTGTTCCATAGTAATCAACACGAACTTTATCAAAAATTGCTGCAGATGCACGGCCTGTTCTGATTCCATTAAATGAATCCTTAAGAGCAGCAATAGTTTTGTCCATGCGCTCTACACTAGTGTTATTAGACATAATTAACCTTCCATATTTAAAATCTTACAATATATAATATACCATAAAAATTAATAAAATACAAAAAAAAAGCGGAATTATTACAACTTTTTTCTTAATAATAAGAATAAGATGTAAAATTCCGCTTGGTTCTGGTTAAATTAATTATTTACCAAGAACAATTACTTTTGTTGTAGCAAATGAAAGTTCTGCACCAGCTTCTTTTGAAACCTGAGCAAGTTTTGCAGCAACAGTAACTTTGTCGTCTTTTACGAACATCTGATCAACGAAACAGCATTCTGCAAGCATTTTCTTGATTTTTCCATCAAGGATTGCGTTTTTAACGTTATCTGGTTTTGCAGCCATTTCTGGATTGTTGTCCATCTGTGCTTTGAAGATTTCTCTCTGTTCATTTATATAAGTTTCTGGAACATCAGCTTTTGTAATGTATTCAGGTGTAAATGCTGCAAGGTGAAGACAACAGTCATAAGCAAATTGTTTAACGATGTCTGAATCAGCTCCTTTTACAATTACACATGCAGCTGTTTTGAAATCTCCATGTACATAAGTTGCAGCAGCAGCTCCTGCTGGTATTTCAAATACATATACATTCTTAACAATGATGTTTTCACGGATTTTAATAAGGAGATCCTGAATAAGTACTTTGTGGTCTTCTGTAACTGAAGTAAGATTCTTTTCAAATGTTACGTCGAGAAGTTTTTCACCAACAGCAATAAAGTCTGGGTTTTTTGCAACGAAGTCTGTTTCACATGTAAGTTCGATCATAACAATCTTGTTACCTACAGTACGAGTGAAAATACGTCCTTCTGTTGAAGCTCTTTCAGATCTTTTTTCCATTGCAGCAAGACCGCTTTCTTTAAGAATTCTTGCAGCTTCTGCCATGTCTCCGTTAGCGTCTGTGAGAGCTTTTTTACAGTCCATTAAACCACAGCCTGTCTTTTCGCGTAATGCTTTTACGTCAGATGCTTTAATTTCCATAATTGAGCTCCGAATTATTTATAAAGTTTGTCTTCGTCAACGAGGCTGTCTTTATCATCAGCATCATTGTCACTAGCTTTTGTTTCTGTTGGCTGGTAGTTTGAATAGTCAACGATTTCTTCGTCTTCATTCTTGCTAACAGCGTCTGTCTGTACACCATCTTCATCTTCATTGAGGTTTTCAATGATTTTGAGACCAGCATCGTTATCAGCTTCGATTACTGCATTAGCAATGATAGAAGTGAACAATGTGATAGCGCGGATAGCGTCATCGTTACCTGGAATAGGGTAATCAATACCTTCTGGGTTACAGTTTGTATCAACAACTGCAACTACAGGAATTCCCATTCTGTGAGCTTCTGCAACTGCAATCTGTTCTTTGTGTGTATCAATAATGAAGATAGCTCCTGGGAGTTCTTTCATTTCTTTAATACCACCAAGGTTTTTTTCAAGTTTTGCTTTTTCTTTCTGAAGAGATGCAACTTCTTTTTTTGTGAGACTTGCAAATGTTCCGTCTACTTCCATCTTTTCGATTTTCTTAAGACGTGCAAGTGATTTTTTGATTGTAGTGAAGTTTGTAAGCATACCACCAAGCCAGCGGTTGTTTACATAGTACATACCACAGCGTTCAGCTTCTTTAGCGATAGCCTGCTGTGCCTGTTTTTTTGTTCCTACAAAGAGAACTGATTTTCCTGATGAAGCGATTTTTCTGATTGCTTCATAGCTTTCACGGATTGCAGCGATTGTTTTCTGCAAATCGATAATGTGGATACCATTGCGTGATGCGAAGATATACTTCTTCATACGTGGATCCCAACGCTTTACCTGATGACCGAAGTGTACACCAGATTCAAGCAGACTTTTCATGGTTACAACTGCCATAAAAACTCCTTCACCGGTAAATTTAACTATCATATAAGACAATTATATTGTTATAATTGCCTGCATTACTTTTTAACAGTAATGCCTGATAGCATCTACCACCTAACTCTGTTACTCGTGACAAGTTAAACTTGCCCGGAAGATTTTCGGTTTGTACATACTAATCTACGATTGTGTACAAATCCGGCTGGAATTAAACTGATTAAAAACTGTAAATCAGTCAATAATAGAATATCCCTGCTGTTTCAAAATATCATAAAGCTCAAAAATAGGCAACCCTACAATACAGCTTTGTGTTCCTTCAATTTTCGTAATAAAACAGGATGCCATTCCCTGAATTCTGTATCCACCTGCTGCACCGTGCCAGTCGCCGGTTTCCACATAAGCCTCAATTTCTTTCTGGCTCATAGGAGCAAATGTAACTTTTGCAACAGCTGTTTTAGTTACAGTTGATTTTTTTGTTCCGTTGTATAAAGCAATTGATGTACACACAGTGTGGGTTTTACCCTGAAGTGTTTTAATATATTCAAATGCTTCATCAGGACTTGAAGGTTTTCCAAGATTTTTGTTATTAATTGAAACAATTGTATCAGCACCTAAAATCCAGGGAATTACCTGCTTAGGTGGAAGGGAATGAACAACTGCCTGTACTTTTGCACGTGCTAAAGATTCTGTTAATTCCATAGGATTTTTGTCTGAAGAATTATTTTCATTTATGTTTGGCATAATTACCTGATATGGAATTTTCATGTTCTTCAAGATTTCCTGTCTTCTTGGGGAAGATGATGCTAAAATTATTGGTTCCATTTCGATTTCCTCTGAATAAACTTTTTTTTCAAGATTGACATTTATAACATTAACATATATTTTAAAATTAGTTGAGAGATTAGCTCATTTGGATAGAGCGTCAGCCTCCGGAGCTGAAGGTGGCGGGTTCGACTCCCGCATTTCTCGAATAATATCTGATAAAAAAAGGGTTGCCCTTACTGTCATCATGACAAGGCAACCCTTTCTTTATTTCATGATAATTTAGTTATCTTTCTTTTCAGATGAAGCACCTGAGTTAGCACGAAGAAGCTCAAGAGCTTTTGTTCTAACTGGACGTACAAATCTATAGTCACTGGCAATTCTTGTTAAAGAATCAATAACAGGTTTTTTGTTTTTTGTTTCTGGAAGAAGTTTTTCATATGCATCAACAATTTCATTTGCAAGTGAACTTGTTGGATTCAAAACTTCAACACGGTTTGAAATAAATGCAATTGTATCAGTTACTTTATCATCTTCGTTAGATCCGATTTCACCAAGGGCACGAATAGCTCTTGATAATACCCATGGTTCGTTATCATTTTTAACAACATTTGTCAAAACATAAGCTGCTTCTTCTGTTCCAATTTTTCCAAGGATATCACATGCTTTAGCACGTATGTCAGGATAGTTATTAGCAAGGCGTCCCTTTGTTCTTGACTGTGTTGAAATACCTTCACCAGAAAGGAGATCAAGGGCACGAACCATATCAGGTGATACGTTACCTTTGTCTGCAGCTGCTTCAAGATACTGCAAAGCAACAAGCTTGTTGTCTCTCTGATCTGAGTTAGCCATTTCTGTAATAACGATATCTTCCATGCTGCTCATGTATTCGCTTTCAACAGATGTTTCGTTTTTTGAAGACTGAGCAAAAGCACCAGCTCCAAGAATAAATGTTGTCAAACCAACTGCAATAAGCTTATTGATTTTCATATAGACTCCTATAAATTTCTTTTTCTTTATTTTCGGTATAAATCATTAAAATTATAAATTAGTTACGATAAAATATCAATAAAAATTTGATTAAAGGCGAGGAAGTTCAACCTGCCATTGATCATCAATTTTCTTAAAGTTGTAAAAAACAATTGTATCGTCGTTTCTTATTTGAACAGCTTTAATTGAAGTAGATGAAAGATATCTGATTTCGTCAATTCTTCTTCCCATTCTGGAAGGAATGAACACAAAGTTGAAATAATCTTCCAGAGTTTTCAGATTAAGTCCTTTTACAGGAAGTTGCTTTGAAACTGCAGAAAGATTTGTTTTCATTGACCAATAATCAATTGAACTTTTTTCAATATAATTAAGCCATGACTTGTAATTCTTATCTTTCATGATGATATTCAGTTCTGAAATTTTTTCAAGAATTATTTTTTTATCCAGCTCATAAGTTTCAATGGAAATTTTTTCACCACCAAGATCTTGAGTAGCACGTTCATATTCTAGTTCAGCTTCTGTTTTTGCAGGTTTTTGAACAGATGGTTTAACGGGTGTTTCTGATTTTTCAACAGTACTTGATTCACATCCTGCAAAAAGAAAAATACAGGCTGCAAATAATAAATAAATTATGTTTTTCATACTTAAAATATACAATGCTTGTTGAATTTCGTCAAATCTGATATTGTATAAATATGAATAAAGCAGTTTTTCCGGGATCTTTCGATCCTCCTACATTAGGCCACTTAAATATTATTGAAAGAGCCTGCTCAATTTTTGATGAAATTGATGTGGTTGTTGCCGTAAATCCAGAAAAACATTATCTCTTTTCAGCTGACGAAAGGGTAGAAATGCTTACGGAATTAACAAAGAAGTTTACAAATGTAAAGATTCATGTTTGGAATTCACTTATTGTTGATTATGCCAGAATCAATGGTGCATCAATACTTTTAAGAGGAATTCGTAATGCCACTGATTTTGCTTATGAATTTGATCTTTCTTTAATTAACCATTCCCTTAACAATAAAATAGATACAATTTTTATTCCATGTGAACAGAAATATGTACTTATAAAATCAAGTACAATTAAGGAACTGGCTAAATTTGGCGGTGATATTTCACAGATGGTTCCTGACCTGGTGGCTGAAAAGCTTCGGGAAAAACTAAAAAAATAAGTTTATTTTGACAAAATTTAGAAAAATGTAAACTTTTTTTAAGAATTTGGCTTAAAATGGTTTGACAAATCTATTATGTTTGTTATAATACATTGACACTCTAGGAAAAAATGTTGTATATTTGACTACATTATATTAGAGTAAAACTATAATAGTGAGGTTTATATATGGCAGTACCTAGATCAAAAACATCAGCAGCCGTTTCTAAGAGACGTCGTGGAATCAATATGCGTCTTCAGGCACCACAGCTTACTGAATGCAGCAACTGTGGAAACCTTGTTCAGTCGCACCACGTATGCCCTAAATGCGGTTTCTATCGTGGCCGCCAGGTAATTACACCTGAATCTAACGGCTAATTAGGAGATTAAAATGGACGAATTGTTCAACAAAATTCAGAAACTCATCGCAGAAAAACTTGATCTCGATGAATCAAAAGTAACTATGGATTCTTCATTCCGTGGTGACCTCGGAGCTGACAGCCTTGATACTTACGAATTGGTTTACGCAATCGAAGAAGAATTGGGTGTATCGATTCCTGATGAAGTAGCTAACGAATTCGAAACAGTTCGCGATGCTTACGATTTCATTAAATCTAAACAGGACTAATTACTTAAGTTCATTCTTGATTTTGAAACACAGTTTATTTAATAAACTGTGTTTTTTTTGTCTATTTTTGTTTTTTTTGTATCTTGTTTTTGTTATATTTATAACAAAGGGAGTTGTCTTTTATGAAAAGCCTTAAATATTTATTTTTTGGTTCTAGAACAGTTACTCAAGAACGAAAGAAAGAACTTTTAGATTTCTGTAAACCATTGGGACTAAAATTTAATGACATTGAATTACTGGATCTTGCTTTTCATCACAGAAGCTATTCAAATGAACATTCCCAGCATAAAAGATATAACAATGAACGTCTGGAGTTTCTTGGAGATTCCGTACTTGGAATGGTTACTGCAGCTTTTTTATATGAAGATATGGCAGAAAATCCAGAAGGTGACCTGGCAAAAATAAAAGCTTCTGTAGTTTCAGAAAAATCTCTTGCACCAATTGGACTTTCAATTGGAATAGATAAAATGCTGGTTCTTGGACGAGGTGAGCAATTATCTGGTGGTCGGGAAAAACCTGCAATTATCGCTGACTGTGTTGAAGCTGTAATAGGAGCTTATTATCTTGATTCAGGTTATGATAAAGTAAAAAACTTTGTTCTTGATTTTATTATTCCTGAAATTAGAAAAGTTCAGCAAAATAAAGGAAATATGGATTATAAAACAATGCTTCAGGAATTTTTCCAGAAACAGAGTAAACAGTGTCCATTCTATGAACTTGTAAATACCTCAGGACCAGATCATAATCAGACTTTTTTTGTATCAGTACATCTGGGAAATAAAGTTTTTGGTCCTGCAGAAGGAAAAAGTAAAAAAGCAGCTGAACAGAATGCTGCAAAACTTGCATTAGACAATTTAAATATCAAGTAATTTTTACGGAAAGAATAATGAAAGAAAAGAAAAAATTTGATTTAAAAAAAATAAAATTTGAATATAAAATTTTCATATGTGCCCTTACAATACTTGTGGCATTGGCATGTGCAGTATTAATCAGAAGAAGTATTCTGTTTTCTAATCCTAAAGCCATTACATTAACAGACCAGCAGACTGAATATTTAACACAAGTAATCGCTGATAAAAACTTTGAAAGAAATCAGACTATTCACAACTTACCATACGATATAAAGCAGGCTGATCTTGAAATTTTTGCTGAATCAGCAATTTTGATTAACTGTGATACAGGTGATATTTTGTATGAAAAAAATGCAGATGAAGAAATTCCTCCTGCATCAATGACAAAATTGTTTTTAATGTACACTGTTTTTCAGAAAGTTTCGGAAGGAAAAGCTTCACTTGATGACATTGTACCATTACCGCCAGAATGCTGGGCATCCCATATGCCGCCACATTCTTCACTTATGTTTTTAGGTAAAAATCAAACAGTTACGCTACGTGAATTATTAACAGGCCTTGCAGTTTGTTCTGGTAATGATGCAAGTCATGCTATTGCATATTATTTGTTTGGTGGCATTGATTCATTCCTGGAAGAGGTTAATCATCAGATAAAGTTATGTGGTCTTAAAAAAACAAGAATTGTTGAACCATCAGGATACAGTGAAAATAATGTAACAACAGCAAGAGAAATGGCGAAATTTGCACGTATTTATATTTCCAGATATCCTGAAAGTCTAAAACAATTTCATAGTGTTAAAAAGTTTGCATATCCTTCAATTCTTAATATTGCCCCGGAAGATCGTAATAAACCTTCACAGATTTTCAAAGGCAGTTTCCCTGATTCGATTTGGACAACAATTGAACAGGAAAATACAAATAAATGCTTAAAGACTCTTGAGGGGTGTGATGGATTAAAAACCGGTTATATAGACGAAAGTGGGTATAACTTGTCTTTAACTTGTATTCGTGACGGACAGAGATATTTGAGTGTTACGATGAAAGGTCCTGGAGACAATGTTTTTGAAGGTGACAAATATAGAGTTCATGATGGAACCACATTACAGAATTATGCTTTTCAGTCATTTGTAGAAACCAGAGATATTCCGGAAAAAGAGGTAAGTGTTACAGTTCCTGTTCTTGGTGGTAAAGAAGACTATGTAAATCTTTTTGTTCCTTTTGATATGAAAACATGTATTCCTTTAAATTTATTTAATGATAAAGAAATAACAATTAAATTATATAATGCACCGGCTTTGTTTGGTCAGATTAAAGCTGGGGAACAGTATGGAAAAGCAGCATTGATAATTGATGGCTACATAATTGAAGAAGCGCCATTGATTGCAGACAGAGATATTAAAAAATCATTTATTTTCAAAACTTTCTTAGATCGTATAATTTATCAAACAATTCGGAAGAAATAGTTCTTATTTTATAATTTCGAATAATAATACTAAAAAATTCGACTGGTGAAGCAAAAAAAAAAGCGACCTAAAAGGTCGCTTTAGAGCGGATGAAGGGAGTCGAACCCTCGTCATCAGCTTGGAAGGCTGAGATAATAAGCCGTTATATGACATCCGCATTTCTTATGTTTATATATTATAAAATTCAGAAAAAAGTGTCAATTACTTTTTAAACTTTTTTTATATTTTTTTTAGTCTTTAATTATTTTATC
>SAMEA3663175__coassemble_20_pt1 | contig 80903 bp, 77 predicted proteins | sample SAMEA3663175__metabat2_low_PE_006 | metagenome-assembled genome bin SAMEA3663175 (sample SAMEA3663175) | pig gut metagenome | biome: pig gut; feature: pig-associated habitat; material: faeces | place: Denmark | collected 2012
TCAAAATTTTTTTTAAAACCCAATTGTCTTTTATTTTTAAAACATTTGATTCTTTTATCAGCCTTAGAATATTTTTCCAAAATGTTATAAGTTGAGTCAATTGAATTATCATCAACACAAATCACTTCAAAATTACTAAAAGTTTGCTGTAATATTGAATCAAGCTGCTGTGAAATGAATTTTTCACCATTATATGTGGCAAGTGCTATACTAATCATAATTATTAATTATCTAAACTGTAAAAACCTTCTAATTATTAAGTGCTTTCTTTAAACTTTCTAAATAACCAAATTTATTATATTCGTCTGGTTCGAGATGAGCCCCTTCCCCCCACTCATTCCATGCATTTATAAATAAAAACTCTGAATCACCTTTAACTTTTTTTACCAAGGCTGTCATATATTTTCTAAACTTATCTGGGTTTGCCTCAAAAAAAACTGTTCCCGCGTTTCCTTTTCGTGGTGTATTATCCCATGCAGTGAAAGCCCCTGGCATAACATTTTTGGACAAGGGCCTTGAAATAATCGACTTCCACACTTCATCATAGTTATATATCATTGGCTTTCCTGTAAATCTTCTCCAATTAAATTTAATTGAGTTCTTTATTTTTTTTAAACCATAATTCCAATGAACTAGTGAATATAAAACTTTTTGAAATCTAGTTTTACTCTCTATTTCCCCATAACTTAAAGAAAACAATGGTTCAAATTCGATCCCGAAGTTAAAACCATCAGTATTATGCCGAAATGAATCCGGATACTGGTAACCAAAATAAATCCCGTCAAAACCTTCTGCTTTTGCTAATGCATTCCAAAATTCAAGCATTCCTTGACAATTACTCATTAGATAAGGTTTATATATAATAAATAAAGGCATATTTCCTTTCTTAATATATCTTTCATCATGAAAAAAAGGGCTTAAATATTCATAATGTTTTTTCCACTCTTCCTCATTCTCATTATAATTTTGTTTCATGATTATATTATTTGGTTGTCCATCCCAATTTTTTGACCAATGTTCATTTGCCCAACAACAACAAAAAGGGATATCAATTTTTTTGTTCTGAAGCATATTTTCCATTGGTTTTTCAAGTAATAATTCACCAGAAAACCAATAATGATAATAACAAAATCCATCAACACCATATTCTTTTGCAATTTCAGCTTGATAAATCTGTGTATTATCATCTAATAAATTATAATAATTTTTATTTAAAGGAACTTCAGGTTGTATATGTCCTTTAAACAAAGATTTGGATTTTTTTACATTTTCCCATTCAGTAAACCCTTTTCCCCAGTATTTATCATTAAGTGGAATTGCATGAAATTGTGGCAAATAAAAAGCTATTGTTTTCAAATTATCCTCCATAAATAATTAATCTATTTCTCGCTTTGATTTATCCGTGAAATTTAACATAAAACTCTTTTTACATCTCTTAACACATATCAATACGATTATAATTTTAATTGTTATACTTTTTCCTCAATAAACCTATATTATATTATTTTGGTTGAACTATCTCCAATAATTGAATAAGGCTCAATATTTTTTTGTAACAACCGCCTACACAGCAACAACAGTTCCTCTAGTCCAGAGGTTATTTCCATAAATTTTTAATGGCTTTATAATCAAAAAGTATTTCACCAAATATTGTTTTAAACAAAAATACAACTTCTGATTAATATTAAGCACAATTCAAATAATTATTATTAGATTCCTTCTTCTTATTCTATTTTATTATTTTTTTTATCGCATACCTTATTTTATATAATAGATATATTAGTAAGAAAATATAAAAATATGGTTCATACCAAAAATATGTAAACAAGTATTTCCATGCATTTTCTGACTTCATATTAGGATAAGTTTTCCTAACGAGTATCCCGATAGTAAAACAAGAAATATGTCTTCTGAATAGATTGAATTTTTCTTTTTCATATTGAAATAGAGTTAAGCCCAGCTTTCTTTTAAATTCTTTCCATATTGAGAAATAATTTTTTGTAAATACCTCAAAGTAATTATACCCACCATTTGTATTTGAATTCTTACCTGAATCTAATACTTTAAATGAACAAAAAATATTAAATTGTTCTTTATATACTGCTGTAAAATACAGTGGAATAAGTGTAAAGAATGTTCCCATATATTTATCAAAATCAATTTCTTTGACATATTTAGTATTAACTATATTTGCACTTATAAAAGTAATCCAATAACTGATATCAGACACAAATGCATTCGACTTTTTATAAACAACAAAATCATCCAAATTAGTCTTTTCTAGAGATAAATGCATTAAACCATATTCTTCATCGTCTGAAAGTTTCTGAACTATTCTTTTAAGGCTTCCAGGTAGTAAAAAATCATCATCTCCTAAAACCCATACATATTTTCCTTTTGCTATTTTAAAACATTGAACAAAATTCCCATCCATACCTAAGTTTGTAGCATTTTTTATATATCGAAAATCATAACCTTTAGATAAGAACTTTTTTACAACCTCTTCAGTATTATCATTTGAACAATTATCACTAATAATTAATTCTACATTTTGGTCTATTTCATTTATCTGTTCAATTAAGATATTAAGTGAAGTTTCAAGGTATTTGGCTCTATTATAAGTTGGAATAGCAATAGTCAATATCGCATTATTATTTGATAACATTATAACTCCTTATTTTGACTGTGTTTCAAGCCAAGTAACCATTTTTGAGATTCCTTCAGAAGCACTGATCAATGGTTTCCAGCCAGTTATTGTAGTAATCTTTGTATTATCTGCAATAAATACTTTCTGATCGCTTTCTCGCCATGGAATCTCACGATAATCCATTTTAATTTCTAATTTCTTTTCTAGCAGTGAAAAAAGTTCAAGCAATGATAAGCTATTTTCAATTCCGCCACCAATATTAAAAACTTTACCGTATGCATTTTTACAATCTTTAGCAGTAAAATAAAGGTTTACAACATCCGAACCATGCAATACATCTCTAACTTGTTTACCATTGCCAGAAATAGTAAACTTTTCTTTCTGTAAACCATTTTTAATATTTAAAGCCTGTTGACAGAACCATCCTATCCATCCTTGATCATAAGTCGCATGTTGATTAGAACCATACATAGATGAATGTCTAAATACTATAGTCTTAATACCATATATTCTATTGTAGTCCAATAAATATTGATCTGCACTTCCTTTTGAACATCCATATGGAGAATGGAAATCCAATGTAATTGTTTCTGGAAAACCTAGAGGATATTCTTTACAAGTATAGCGAGTTTCTTCTTCTCTAAAATTTAAATACTCAAAGTCTCCATATACCTTGTTAGTCGAAGAATATAATATTACAGTTTCTGGTGAATATTTTCGTACAGAATCCAAAATATTAAAAGTTCCTAAAGTATTAGTTTCAAAATCTAAGCGTGGATTTGAAATTGAAGTAGTCATTGCAACTTGTCCAGCCAAATGAAAAATATAATCAGGCTTTACTTCTTTTATAACAGTTTCTACGTCATTCAAATTTCTTGTATCATAAGGATAGTATGTAAAATCACCTATGTTACGAAGCATAGTTAAATTATCGGCACTTCCATGACGATACAGATTATCAATAATATAAAGTTCTTCTCCTCGTTTTAATACTTCCAAAGCCAAATTACTTCCAACAAAACCACAACCACCTGTAATTAAATATTTCATTAGATATCCTCCAATAATAATCTGATATTATACTTATAATCATTTTTAGGCTTCCACCCAAGAGATTTTAATGGTTCAACATTTTCAACTACTTCCATACATTCACCAGGCCTGTATTTCCTAGCACCAAAATTCAAAAAAGTAGATAATTCTGGTTTATATTCTTTTACTGCAGTAAAAATTTCTTTTACAAATTCTTTAACGGTTAATTGCACCCCTGTACCTACATCGAATTCAGAGAACTTATCAAACCCCAAGCGATGTTCATACACTGTAAGATACGCATTTACAACATCTAATACATAAATAAAATCACGCTTCTGTATACCAGATGTAAGTTCAATTTCTCGAACGTTATTATTCAACTGTTCAATTAACCAATTAACAAACTTTGTAGAATCATCTTTAATTCCATACATATGCTCAACCTTCATGTTAAAAACCTGTATTTCACCATGATTCTTTTTCAACCATTCAACAAATTGTTTTTTTGATAAACTATAATTATTTAAATCTCTTTGCAATAAAGTATCAGTATTAAAAAAACATTTAACTTTATTTTTTTTTGCTAAATCTAATAATTTTAGTCCAAAGACAATATTTGTTTGAACAATGTCCGCCAAAGTCTCATTATTTCTTCCGTATGAACAAACAGTATGAATGATACAATCAATAGAATTATTAGCAAATATATCTTCAAGATTGTCTACATCAATAATTTTAAGTTTATTATTTTTAGAAATATCTTCTAATCGCCATAGATTAGATGTACATCTTTTTAGAGCAATGACATTATACCCTCTATTGATTAATTCATGAGTAAGATGAGAACCTAAAAAACCTGTAGCCCCTGTAACAAGAAAAGTCTCGTTCATTTTTTTCACAAACTTTCCCTAATAACCTTAGCCATTCTATCAATCATAGCATCAGTCATTCCAGGATATACACCAACCCAGAATGTATCCTTCATAATCTGGTCAGTAACCTTCAAATTACCGATTACACGGTAAGCATCACTTCCACGAATCTGGTCAAAACATGGATGACGTGTAAGATTTCCTGCAAACAAAGCACGAGTCTGAATATTTGCAGCTTCAATTTTCTTAACCAGTTCAGTTCTATCAACACCTTCCTTACATGTAATCAAAAAACCAAACCAGCTTGGATCACTATTTTCAGCAGCTACAGGAAGAATCAATTTATCCTGAACACTTTCCAATCCAGCCTTCAAGCGTTTGAAGTTTTCCTTACGTTTTTCAACAAAAGAAGGGAATTTTTCAAGCTGAGCACATCCAATTGCTGCCTGCAAATCAGTTGCCTTCAAGTTGTAACCAAAGTGGCTGTATGTATATTTGTGGTCGTATCCAAGAGGAAGTGTTCCAAACTGCTTGTCAAAACGGTGACCACAAAGATTGTCTTTTCCAGAAGGACAGATACAATCACGTCCCCAGTCACGCATAGAACGAATGATTTTATGTAAAAGAGGATCACGAGTATAAACTGCTCCACCTTCTCCCATTGTCATATGATGAGGAGGATAGAAACTTGATGTTCCAATATCACCAATTGTACCAGTCTTATAAGTCTTTCCATCCAAAGTATATTCAGAACCAAGTGCATCACAGTTATCTTCTACAAGCCAGAGATTATGTTTTGTACAGAATTCTTTTACTGCTTTCAAGTCAAAAGGATTACCAAGTGTATGGGCTATCATAACAGCCTTTGTTTTTGGACTCAAAGCTGCTTCAAGCTGAGTTATATCAATATTGTACTGAGGAATTGTTACATCAACAAAAACAGGAACAGCACCGTACTGCAAGATTGGAGTTACAGTTGTAGGGAAACCACATGCAACAGTAATTACTTCATCATCTCTTTTTATCTGGCGTTCCTTAAGAAGTGGACTTGTAAGAGTCATGAAGGCAATAAGATTTGCAGATGAACCTGAATTTACAAGTGAAACAAATGGAGTTCCAAGATACTGTCCAAGCTGCTTTTCAAATTGGTCTGTATAGCGTCCGCTTGTGAGCCAGAACTCAAGAGCAGAATCTGTAAGATTCATCATTTCTTTTTCATCAAATACACGGCTTGCGTAAGAAATGCGATCTCCGTCCTTATATTCAGGGCGAACCATGAATTTTTTATAATATTCTTTTACACTGTCTAAAATTTCTTTTGTCGCTTCTTCTTTTGTTTTTCCTTCAAACATAATTTTTACTCCTTATTTTAGAACGGTCTTTAATGATGCAACTACTGATTCATTAGTTGTATTTATAAATATAATTTTATTTGAATAATTACTTTTCAAGCCTGTAATAAATTCATCAGCCCAAGATGGTGTAAGAACTTTTACATTAGCAAAATCTAGTGTAATTTCATCATTTTGTGTCAAAGTATTCAAAATGTATGCTTTTGCCATAAGAAAAGCATCTTTTCCAGATGGACGAGACATTAATACTTCGCCAAATTTTGATATCGATAAAATCATTTTAGCACTCCATAAAACTCAATATAGCAAGACAGCCGATAACTGAAATCTTACTTTTTATAAAAGAAATATTTCCATTTTCTATAATACAGCAAGCATCACCAGATTGAAAATATAATGACCATTTATTATTTATCATATTCTCAGCAACAAACTTTAACCCATTCCCTCTCTGTTCAGGGGCACGTCCAGAGATTTCTTCTGTAAAAGCGCTTTTTAATGCTTCCAAATCATTATCAAACTTTTTTACTAAAGATAATGATTCACGTATTCCTCTTCCAAAATCTGCCAGAACAACTATTCCATTTATTAATTCATAATTAAAATATGTTCCCCTTACATGTTCTTTATCAAAATCCCAGTTATGATCAAAAGTATTATTACCAATTTCACCTATAATAGCAGATTCCAAATATCTATTAGTTCGATTTACAAAAGTGTCTACACGTGCCTGAAATATATCACGACTTACACAAAAGTAATCCATATTCTTTTCATGAGAATCTTTTTCAATATTTTCTATAATATTTAAAACAACCTCATCAGTTATAACCATTTATACTCCAAAATATTCCTTAATCTGTTGATCAGTAATTTCAGCAGCAGTTACACCACTCTGCACAGCTTTTTCCCATTCAACAATCTTTTCAATAGCCTGTTTGATTCCCCACTGAGGATACCATCCAAGCACATTCTTTGATTTTTCACACTGCAACTTCAAGAAATTCGCTTCATGAGGAGCATTAGCTTCACTTACATTCTTCCATCCAGCACCTTCACCCCATGATTCACAGAACAATGTTGCAAGTTCACCAGTAGTTACACAGGATTCATCATCTGGACCAAAGTTATAATTACCTGCATAGCATTTATCTTCATACTGCTTCTGAGCCAGAGTAAGATACCCGCGAAGACATTCCAGTACATGCTGATATGGACGAGTTGAATTTGGATTTCTTAAAATGATTTCCTTGCCATCTTCAGTCGCACGAATACAGTCCGGAATAATACGGTCTGTGGCATAATCTCCACCACCGATTACATTTCCACTGCGGGCTGTACTGATTGCAGGAGATGATTCTTCATTGAAAAAGGAATTCTTATAACTGTAAGTTACCAGTTCTGAACAAGACTTAGAATTAGAATATGGATCAAAACCACAAAGTTCTTCATCTTCACGATATCCCCAGAACCATTCCTTATTCTTATAAACCTTGTCAGTAGTAATATTCACAAACGATTTTACAGAAGGTGTCGCACGAACTGCTTCAAGAATATTTACAGTTCCCATGACATTAGTTTCATAAGTTCCAACAGGATCCTTATATGAAGTCCTGACAATAGGCTGTGCTGCAAGATGAAGGACAATATCAGGAGCTGCAGTTTTTACTGCATTTACCAATTTTTCTCTATCACGAATGTCCCCTATAATCGACTTCATCTGTGAAGCAGTTTTTGTAGTTTCAAAAATACTTGGATTAGTTGGTGGTTCCAATGAATATCCTGTTACTTCAGCACCTGCTAAAATTAAAATCCGAGAAAGCCAGGTTCCCTTGAATCCTGTATGACCTGTAAGAAATACCTTCTTTCCTTTATAAAAATTTAAGTCCATCATTTCGTCCTTACTTATTTATAACTTGGTTCCATAAATTCCATGGAGCCCTTCCTGAAATCCATAATTCATTCAAATCATTTTTATCTTTCAACATATCCATTGGATGCCAAAAACCATCATGCTTAAATGCATGCAACTGGCCGTCTTTTGCTATATTTTGCAATGGAGCTCTTTCCCACATTACATCCTGTGCATCAACAGGTATATAATCCAATGCCTTATTTTCACATACAAAGAAACCGCCGTTAATCCATGCATCACTTGGTTTTTCTTGGAACTGGCTAATTAAATTATCATTCTCTATTTCCAATGCTCCAAATCGCCCCTCAGGTTTTACTGCAGTGAGAGTTACAAGCTTTCCTGATTTTGCATGTGCATCAACAAGTTTTTCAATATTCACATCACTTACACCATCTCCGTATGTAAGCATAAATGAATCTTTTCCTATGTACTCTCTTGCTCTTTGAATTCGTCCAGCAGTCATTGTATTCTGACCAGTATAAAGCATTGTAACTTTCCATGGTTCAGAGCGCATTTTATGAATCTGTATATCATTATTAGAAAGATCAATTGTCATATCAGAATATCTGTTATAATAATTCAAAAAATATTCTTTAATAACATGACCTTTATAACCAGTTAGAATAACAAAATCATTATGCCCATAATAGCTATATATCTTCATGATATGCCATAGAATAGGATATCCACCAATTTCTACCATCGGTTTAGGAATTCTTGATGTTTCCTCACCTAATCTAGTTCCCATACCACCTGCTAAAATCAGTGTCTTCATAAACTTATCCCCTTTGACATAGTTTTTATATTTTTTATTACTGCAATAGGTAATACAATTGCAGCAATTCCCATACTCACTACTGTTCCACATAAAATTCCGGCAGCTTCCATATTAAGGCATATAGCAAAGAAAAGTGAAAACGGAATATTCACAACTGCTTGTACAATTGCTGTAATCACGGAACATTTCATCAACTCCAACCCACTTGCAAAACATGAATATGTATTACACCAAATATTAAGAAAACAATAAGCAGCTCCTAATATAATCAATGTTTGGCTATATTCCAATTCTTTTGTCAACCAGAATTTCATCAAAGGTCTAAATATAAAAACAAGAAGTATAATCCCAATTATAAAAGGAATCATTAATAGGCATAACCTTTTCAGTAATTTAACGAGATGGCTAGGATTATTTTCAATTTTTGCCTTTGTAACATCGCTCCAAACCGGTGTCAAAAAAGCAGAAAAAACACCTATAATAGCAGTAAATATTTTATTAACTGTAGAATACGGAGTTACATTCGAAGCTCCATATAATCTAGAAATAATCAAACTATCTGTTGTAAATAAAACTAAAACACATATTTGAATTATAAAAAACTTGAATCCCAACGTTGTTAAATTTTTACCTTCAATAAAATTGAATTTCTTAAAGCTAGGTCGTAAATTAGAGTTTTTTGTATATAAAATAATATTTGTCACGAAATTTACACTTAACATAGAAAGACCATATATAATTGTAATTATTACTAAACTACTCTTAATTAAATTACGTACAATTAAAATCCCAATTAAGTTCAATAGTTGAACAAATAATTCCATTACACTAACAATGGAAGCTTTTTGAATTGCAAAAAGAACATTTTTACAAATTGATAATATGAAGTTCGAAGCCACAAAAAAAATGCATAAAATAACAGAAAATCGTAAATCTTCATCAATATTTACTACACCAAAGATTTTTTTCCAATCTAAAAATATAGCAATTAATGAAAAAATAATAATAACAGAGATCATTATTACTGATATAAAAACATAAGCAGATGATATTAATTTCTTTTCTCTACCATCATTAGACGCCAATGACTCCGTTAATTTATTACGTAATCCATTACCTATTCCAATATCAAAAAAACTTATCCAAGAAACAATTGCGAGTAGAGTTGACCATACTCCATATTTTTCAATTCCTAAATAATTTAAAACAAATGGAACATATATATAACTGATAATCATAGACACCGGTTTACATAAACCACTTAGTGCCATATGTTTAAATAGTGAATTGCTTGTTAGTGTTTTAATTTTATTAAACATAATTAGTACGTATCTTATCTCCTCTGTTCCTTATAATTCCTATTAATCTAGTTTTTACAATTCCCTGATTGAATATTGTTTACCCCATTCATCATGGTTTAAATACCACTTAATAGTTGCCAATACCCCATGCTAAAAGTCATTGTTCTTTCTAAACCAAGCTAAGTTTTTGCCTTAGTAATGTGGATAGCATATCGCTTATCATGTCTAGTTTTCTCATTGACATATATAATTGTTGAACGAACTGTTTCTGTATCTTTATCAATTGCTTTTGAAGTAAGATCAATCACCTCATTCAAAAACTTGATGTTCTGTCATTCATTTTCACCTGAAGAAGATTTATTTACAATTTACCACACACCTCTGTTATGATCTTCCACCTGCAAGAATCAATATTTTCATTTCTATAACCTCACCAAAGTTTTATACATTAATATATCTACTCAATTTTCGTTTTATCAAATTCAACATTCCGCAAGAAATACCCCAAACTATCCTTCCAATCCGGCAACTCAATCCCCAACGTTTTCTGAACTTTATCCTTACACAAAACAGAATAAGCAGGTCGTTTTGCTGGAGTTGGATATTCATCAGTAGTACAAGGATTAACTACACAATTTTTTCCTGTTTCATTAATCCAACCTGCTTCAATACCCTGTTTTTTTATTTCGTTAGTAAAATCCCACCATGTAATTTCACCAAGATCTGTGCAATGATAGATTCCATATTCAACAGGAGTATTTGCTGCAGTGCGTTTATAAAATTCAATAATCACCTTAGCAAGATTTCCTGCAAAAGTTGGAGTTCCTTTTTGGTCATTTACTACTTTTACAGCATCATGAGTATTCATAGCTTTTATCATTGTATAAACAAAATTTTTTCCAGTCCAACCATAAAGCCATGCAGTTCTTAAGATATAATATTTATCAGTAATATCAGAAACTGCTTTTTCGCCTTCTGCTTTAGTAACACCATATACTCCAATTGGTGCAATTGGCATATCCTCTGTTCTAGGGGTATCACCAGTTCCATCAAAAACATAATCTGTTGAAATATGAAGCAATGTAGCACCAATACTCTTTGCATATTTTGCAATAACTTCAGGGCCCTTTGCATTTAACTTTCGACATAGTTCAACATCAGTCTCAGCTTTATCAACTGCAGTGTATGCTGCACAGTTAATAATAAAATCAATATCTTTATCTGAAGCAAAATTCTTTACAGCATTTTCATCTGTAAAATCCACTTCTCTGTCTGAGCCGATATAACTAATTTTAATTTCTTTAAGCTGTCTTGAAACTTCTGTTCCAAGCATACCGTTACAGCCAATAAGCCAGATCATATCTATCTTCCCATCTCAGTATAATTTTTACTAATCCAGTTCTTATAATCCCCAGACTGAATATGGCTAATCCATTCCCCATGGTTCAAATACCATTTGATTGTTGCAAGCAATCCCTGTTCAAAAGTCATCTTGCGTTCCCAGCCCAGCTTACTCTTTGCTTTTGTACAGTCAATGGCATAACGCTTATCATGACCTGGCCTGTCTTTTACATAAGTAATAGTTGAACGAACGGCTTCTGCATCTTTTCCAATTTCTTTAGATGTTAAATCAATAACCTTATTCAAAAGCTTAATGTTCTGCCATTCGTTTTCTCCGCCAAGATTCCACTTTTCTCCAGCAGGTGATTTATTTACAATCTGCCAAACACCACGGTTATGATCTTCAACATAAATCCAGTCACGAATATTATCCCCCTTTCCATATACAGGAAGGTTCTTACCATCTTTGATGTTACTGATCATCAATGGCAAAAGTTTTTCAGGGAACTGGAATGGTCCGTAATTATTTGTACAGTTCGATAATGTAATCGGTAAACCATATGTATGATAGTAAGCCATTACAATGTGATCACTTGATGCCTTGCTTGATGAATAAGGAGAACGAGGATCATATGGTGTTGTCTCTAAAAAGTATCCTGTTTCACCCAAAGAGCCATATACTTCATCAGTTGAAATATGATGGAACAGAACATCATCGCGAGGATTATCAAGAGAAACATTCCAGTATTTACGAGCAACATCAAGCAATGTATATGTTCCCATAACATTAGTTTTCATAAATGCTTCAGGTCCAAGAATTGAACGGTCAACATGACTTTCGGCAGCAAAGTGAATTACAGTATCAATATCATACTGCTTAAAGATACGTTCTATTTCTGCTCTGTCTGTAATATCAACTTTTTCAAAGAAGTATCTTTTACCGCCAAACTTTTCTTCTACATCTTTTAACGATTCAAGATTTCCTGCATAAGTAAGACAGTCAACATTTACAACATTTCCTGTAAAATTTGCATCACTAAAAAGATCAGTTCCGCTGTTAGAAAGTCCAAAGAGATAATGAATAAAGTTACATCCAATAAAGCCTGCACCACCGGTAATTAAAATGTTATGTAATTTTCTTGCCATATTATTCTCCAATCCATTTAGCATTTATATTAAAATAGTTTTTATCCAAACTGAATGGGCTATGCTTTTTATCTTTTTCACTAAGATTTGCACTCTGTGTAATTCCTGGCATTACAGATTCCCAGTCAATTCCAATTGCAGGATCATTCCACATAAGGCCACCTTCATCTTCTGGATGATAAAAATCTGTGCACTTGTATGCAAAAACTGCAAGATCTGAAAGAACACAAAAACCATGTGCAAAACCTTCTGGAATATAAAACATATTCTGTTTTTCACAGTCCAAAATTACTCCACTGTATTTTCCAAAGGTAGGACTTTCTTTTCGTAAATCAACTGCCACATCATAAACCTGGCCAAACAAAGAGCGCACAAGTTTTCCCTGAGGATGTTTTTTCTGAAAATGAAGGCCTCTTAAAACACCTTTTGTAGAAGAAGACTGATTGTCCTGGACAAACTTCATTGTAAGTCCTGCTTCAAAAAAATCTTTTTCGCTGTATGTTTCTAAAAAATAACCGCGGTTATCTCCAAAAATTTTAGGCTGAATTTCGTACAAGCCTTCAATTTCACATTTCTTAAACTCAAAAGCCATATATTCCTCTAGTTATTTGCAATAAACTCAAGATATCTGCCGTAATCAGTTTTATAACCTTTTGCAAGTTCAAGAAGCTGATCATTAGTAAGCCATCCGTTTCTGTAACTGATTTCTTCAATACAAGACACATACAATCCCTGACGTTTCTGGATTGTTGCGATAAAATTTGATGCTTCAAGTAAACCATCATATGTTCCGGTATCAAGCCATGCCATTCCACGGCCTAAAAGTTCAACTTTTAACTGTTTGCGTGAAAGATATTCATTATTGACGGCTGTAATTTCAATTTCACCACGGGCACTTGGTTTAACATTTGCTGCAATATCAACTACAGAGTTATCATAAAAATAAAGACCTGGAACTGCGTAGTTTGATTTTGGATTTGCAGGTTTTTCTTCAATTCCCAATGCATTGCCGTCTTTGTCAAATTCTACAACACCGTAGGCAGTTGGATCTGAAACATAATATCCAAAAATTACAGCACCCTTTTCTGTCTTAACTTTTTCTGCTGCAGATTTTAATGTGCGGGTAAAGCTCTGTCCGTAGAAAATATTGTCCCCTAGTACTAAAGCAACATCATCGTTACCGATAAATTCCTTACCAACAATAAATGCATCAGCAAGTCCTCTAGGCTTATCCTGCACGGCATAATCAAAATGCATTCCAAGCCACTTTCCATCGCCAAAAAGTTCCTTAAAGCAGCTGATGTCACGAGGAGTAGAAATAATTAATACTTCGCGGATTCCTGCAAGCATAAGAACGCTTAACGGATAATAAATCATCGGTTTATCGTAAAGTGGTAAAATCTGTTTTGAAACAGCTTTTGTAATCGGATAAAGTCTTGTTCCTGATCCACCTGCAAGAATGATTCCTTTCATAAATCCCTATCTCCTTATTTTTCTTAAAACCCGCCTTCATAATAAGCTCTCGTAATTACATACGAGGGCTCATAATAAGCACTGGCGTTATAATTATCAATTGTATTACAAATCTCTGAATTATATATATTTTTAATTCCTTTTACATAATCTTTTGTAACAGAATCAATTAATCTTGCATAAACAGCTCCAATTGCTGTTTCTGAAGGCAGATGCCTACATAATTCTTTATCCACATCTGTAATATCAAAAGTACCAGCCTCAAGATTATAGTCTTTTATCCAGTCTGCCTGTGTCTGAAGTGGATTCTGACAATGAAGGACATTTGCACAACTTAAAAGATGATACAATTCTTCATCCGTTAATGAATTAACTATGTATTTATTGTGCTGTTTTAATTTTCTAGCAGTCATTTCTATCATAAAGCACATAAAAAATAAGTCATTATATGTAAGCTCTTCATCAGGAAAATACTTGTTTTTCATAATTCATAGCTCCTTATAAATTTAATGTATTTAAGCGCTTTTTCTGTTGCAAATAATATCTGGTGAGTAGGCTCTTTGAATTTTACTAATTCCCAAAAAGCTTCTCGCGTAATATTTCCTTTAACAAAATCTTCAACATAATTCCAAATAGTATCATCGGCCATAGGTCCTTCTACTAAGTCAAATGTATGTTCCTTTCCCACTCTACAAGAAACAATAAAATCAAGCCACTCTTCTGTCATTGTTTCAAATACTTTTCTATTTATTTCTTTATCTTCACGATACTCATAGACATTCACTATATGAGGAGTACGTTTTGTAATTGCCCATCGTTTAGCCTGATTTTCATACTTTGTGCAATAAATACCATAACCAAAATCTTTGTAAAAGCCTTGAATCAATAATACAGGATTTTCAACTATTACATTACTTCCATGATATATTTCCATTATAAATCCCTTTCCTCTACCCCAAAAGTTCCATTACATTCCGCTGCACCTGGTCTTCAATTTTTCGTAACCGTATTGCACCAAGATTATACTTCGGATGTTTCTTAAATTTAAAGTTCAAAAGTTTCTTCAAATTTTTTTTATGTTCCTGTGTTAAAACTTTTTTTGCGGTATCAATAAAACCATCATAAACACATGGCTCAAGATTTGCGTCATATTCTTTTATAAGTTCTGACTGTTTTTCAAAGCATTCAAGGCCTGCAAGGTTGTATAACGAGTTCCCATGATCAAACAATGGTGCACATTTCTTTATTTTATTTGTTTTGTTATCTACTAAAAAACCAAAATTACCGTAGTGTCTGTCAGTATTTTTTATTACTGCATCAAATACTACCATATCATATAAAGCTTTTTCAAACTCAGGTCCAAGATTTTTATAGTATTCACAAACAGCTTCAAATCCCCCCTTTGTTACAAGTCTTCCAACAGGAACAAAGGAATATTTTTTACTTGTAAAAAGTTCACATGTTGAACACAGTGTATTCTTCCAGAAATGCAAATTATATTCGACTGCGTCAATTTTTAAAACCTTTGCAATCTGCCACGCATAATATTCTGAGTATGCTTCAAAACCAGTATTTGAAAAACCCGATGTTGAACCTTTGTATAATTCAATTTTACCGTTAATTCTTCGCCAGCACTTTGGAAGCATTCCATTTGTCGTAAACTCAGGGCTGCTTAATAATGATGACTTAACAGAACTTCCGTATCCTGTAAAAACAATCTGTGAAAGGATTCTGTTAAAACGGTTATCGTATAAATTATAGTCAGCGAATTTTCCTTCAAAGTCTTCAGGCACTACCCAGTATACATCATTTAAGGAAAGGCCCTTAGAATAATATATAACACTTAAGGGTCTGTTAGGGCTTAAGCCGGATTTTGAAAGGAGAGTGTCCATATAGGCTCTGTTCTTAGGTATTGTTCTGTGTTTAACCCAGTTAGAAAGCCCCTCGTCAGATAAATCAAAGCCTAATGGTAAAAGCGATTTTTCATCTGTAACCCATAAAATTTTATAATCTGGATTACTTGATGCTTCATTTGCTGAGAATCTTAATATTGTCTTGTCACAATGCTTTAAGATAAAAACCATCTTTTCCTTTAACCTGAATTTGTTACACCATTTCCACCAGATTAATCCACCCGGCATCTGTCATTTCATTCACATCTTTTACTTCACTTAATTCTCCAATCAAGCAAAGACAATCTCTTCTATATATATTATCACTGCATTCTTCAAAATGCATTCCATATTTTTCACAGGCATATACAATTAAAAATTTGATGTAGCTTTCACCATAAAGGAGGACTGTGTCCTTTCCTTCGTGTCTTGCATCCTTTACTAGCGTGCAGATTTTTTCATTACATTCATTTGCAAGGGAAAAATTCTTTACTGCAAAGCGTTTTGCCCTTTTAGTAAGCTCACTGATTCCTTCGGCAGTCAGTGCATAGGCAAGTTTTCTTCCATTGACATTAGAAAGCATAATCCAACCACGCTCTGCAAAGCGCTTTAATACGGCATTCATAAGTCCAATGGACATGCCTGTATTTTCTGCGAGAGTACGCTGATTTGCTTCTGGCTTTTCCTTTAATGTGTCAGAAATTACCTGTAATGTTGCAAGATCCTGCTCCACTAGTAGGCTCCCAATTGTTCAATATATGAACATTATAGCAGATTAGAAGTTACGTAAGCAAGGGTAAGGAACATAAAAAAACTGCAGGAATTTTTTCCTCCTGCAGCTTTCACTTAAAGATTATTTTTTAATTCAGAGATTTTTTCGATTGGCAACTTGGTTGCCTTTGCAATAATTTCTGTATCAACTCCAGATTTTAATAATTCAATTGCTGCGGCTTCCAGCTCAACTGGAAGTCTTTTTTCCAGTTCTATTGCAACTTCTTCATCAATTTTTTCGCCTATAGTCATGTATTCTTTTCTCCACCTGACACTGTGCTTAACATCAAGAACTTCTTTCGAGATTGTATTTGTAAAAACATCAGTAGGTTCATTTGACTTCAGATATCTCAAAAAGTTTCCTAACCTCGAATCTTCCTTTTTAAGTTCACTTGATTTCAAATTATAGAATACTTTTCGTGTATTGTCATTATATGTAACTCCCGGTCGTTCTTTTATTGTCTGTGTAATGGTGTAAGTTAAAGAATCTTCCTTAAATGGGTCAAAGGTACATATAAATATTATATAACTGTCTTTCAGACTGTTATAATCCACATTATGTTCAAGCTGATCTATATCCATCAGAGATTGGTAATACCGGGCTCTTTTTTCAAGATTCCTTTTATTAGTTGTCTGAATTTCAATATCGTAAACTCTATCTGAATCCTTGACATAAATATCAAGACGAATACTTCTTGATGCATATTCAGGAGCAATTGAATGTTGTGGTTCAATATATTGAAGTATATCAAAACTTTCTGCATTATCTCGAGCAACTTAAGTGCTATAATATAATCAAGGAATAGCCTGGAAAAACTATTCATCAATCTTTGGAGTTTTATTGAAAAATGAAATTGCCATTATTGCTGTAGGAATAGTGGTCAAAACGAATGCACATCCCTGTGCTGTCTGAATTCCTAAGAGACCAAAAAAGTGAACTAAAATTAAAAGCAATGGAATCAATACAAGACCGCTTCTGCAGGCTGACAAAAATGATGCCTGAATTTTCTGTCCTGTTGTCTGCAGCATCATTTCTGAGGTCATACAATACGGTAAGAAAATAATTCCTGCACATTGAAACCTTAATGCAAAAACCGCAATTTTAATTACCTCATCATCATCACGGAAAAGTTTTACAAGCTGAGGTGCAAGAATGAAAATTATAATTCCAAATATTGTAACCAAAATTGTTGAAAGTAAAATTGTAAAACCATAAGCTTTACGAAGTCGTCCGTATTTTTTTGCTCCGTAATTAAAGCCACTTACAGGCTGAAAGCCCTGCCCTACACCGATTGCAATTGATACAACAAAGAAAAAGATTCTTGAAACAATACTCATTGCAGCAATAGCTTCATCGCCATATGGTTTTGAAACAAAGTTTAAAAGGATTGTAGAAACACTGTTGATTCCCTGACGAATAAGGCTTGGGGTTCCTGTTGTAAAAATATCAATCATTATTTTATTTATTTTGAAATTTATGATTGATAATTTTGTCTGAGTCTTTCCAGTTAAGAAAGGAATTATTAAAAATAAAAAGCTTAAGAATTGAGAAATAGCTGTTGAAAGACCTGCACCTTTTATTCCCATATTCATTCCAAACATAAATATTGCATCCCCGGCAATATTTATTATTGCACCGCTGAAAAGTCCTATCATTCCGTAAAATGCTTTACCTTCATAACGGAGAATGTTATTCATTGTAAAGCTTACGACCTGAAACGGTGCAGTGCTAAGTATATAGCCGATATAGATTTTTGCATAAGGTGCAATTGTATCTGTACTTCCTAAAAATAAAATAATGTCATCAAGAAAAATAAATGATAATACAGAAACAATCGAAGCAATAAAAAAAGCAAGAAAGAATCCTGTGGAAGCATATTCTGTTGCCTCTTGAGTTTTTCTCTGCCCAAGAAGTCGTGAAATTACGCTCCCTGATCCCTGTCCGAATAAAAATCCGATAGCCTGAAGAATCGACATAAAGCCAAACACAATTCCAATTGCACCACTTGCGCTGTTTCCCAAAGTTCCTACAAATGCTGTATCAACCAGATTGTAAACAGTAGTTACAAGCATTGAAATTATTGAAGGCACTGCAAGTTTTACAATAAGTTTCTGAACAGGTGTCTCAGTCATTTTTTCAAACTGAGAATTTGTTTTACTGGAATTTTTTAATACCCTGTCACTCTTATTAAATTTCATTCTATCTTAAATATACCATCAAAAGCATAATGTCACTGTTACGGATTCCACTGATGCGGCTTGCCTGTCCTAATGTTGCAGGACGAACCGCTTCAAGCTTACCACGAGATTCTGCAGACAAAGAAGGAATTGCTCCGTAATCAAAATCAGCTGGAATTCTAAAGTTCTCCATACGGTGCATTTTTTCTACCCGCTTGTCCTGTTTTTCGATGTAGTATTTATACTTGTAATCGATTTTTGCTTCTTCCCAGATTTTTTCTGGATATCCAGGATTTTCTGCATGAGGCTTTTTATCGAGCAATGCAACTATTTCATCTAGCATGCGGTATTTTTCCTGCATTGCAAGAAACTGCTTTTCTGTTTTAAGTCCGATTTCATAAGCCTTGCCTGTAAGTCGGCGGTCTGCTGTATCGTATCTGAGTTTTAGTCTGTATTCAGCCCGGGCTGTAAACATGCGGTATGGTTCTTTTGTTCCAAGTGTTACAAGGTCATCAATAAGAACGCCTATGTATGCTTCGTCACGGCCGAGAACAAGCGGTTTGTATTCAGGGATTTTATGAAAATTATTAAAGCCCTGTGATTCCTGAATTTTCTGCAACCGTGCACTTAATTCTTTTGCCTGACGCTCTGAACATTCCCAGTTGATTTTAAGTTCTTCCTCTGAATAAACTGGCTTTGGACAGAAAGCACCACTTTCCATCGATGCAGGTCTCATCTCGATATCCTCATCAGAAGGACACAATGGTCCGCAGAATTTAATATGCTCGCGGCTATACAAACCAGCATTGATTCCTGCAATCATTCCCTGCCCTGCAGCTTCTTCGTAACCTGATGTTCCGTTAATCTGACCGGCATTAAAAAGACCTGCAACGCGCTTTGTTTCAAGGGAATTATAAAGCTGTGTAGGTTCTACATAATCGTATTCAACTGCATAGCCTGGGCGTGATACAACTGCCTTTTCAAAACCTGTCATTGTTCTTAAAAATGCATCCTGCACGCTTTCAGGAAGTGATGAAGAAAATCCGTTTAAATAAATTTCTGATGTTCCAAGTCCTTCAGGTTCAACAAAAATCTGATGGCGGTCTCGTTCTGCAAAGCGCATTACCTTGTCTTCGATACTTGGACAATAGCGTGGCCCGATTCCAGAAATTTTTCCTGAATACAATGGAGAGCGTCCGATATTTTTTCTGATTATCTCATGTGTATTTTCATTAGTATAAACAACGTGGCACGGCACCATAGGTCGTTCAACTTTTTCTGTATCAAAGCTGAATGGAATTACATCTTCGTCCCCTACCTGTTCTTCAAGCATACTAAAGTCAACCGATTCTTTTAAAATGCGAGGTGGTGTTCCTGTCTTAAGACGGCCTGTTGTAAAACCAAGTCTGTGAAGATTCTGTGTAAGACCGAATGCTGCATTTTCACCGATACGGCCACAAGGTGCATCATATTCACCGATAAAAATTCTTCCGCCTAAGAATGTTCCTGTTGTAAGAACTACTGCGCGACATGGAATAATTCTTCCTCGTTCTGTAACAATTCCTACTACCTTCTGTCGCTTACCGTTTTTATGAAGATTAACTTTTTCTGCACCTGCAATTTTTCCTCCGCGAACTTCACCTGGAATTGTTCCAACATCTGCTGTACTGTCTGTGTTTGGAGGAAGATCTGTATCTGAGTCAGTTGTCAAAATATCAACAACTGTATCCATTAAAGTTGAAAGATTTGGAGTGCTTTCAAGTGTCTTTCGGGCAAGACTTGCGTACACTAATTTATCTGCCTGGGAACGAGGAGCCTGGACTGCAGGACCGCGGCTTCTATTTAACAAGCGGAACTGAATCATTGAGTGGTCGATGAGTTTTCCCATTTCACCACCTAATGCATCAACTTCGCGGACAATATTACCTTTTGCAATACCGCCAATTGAAGGATTACAGCTCATACGTCCAATTGCATCAATAGACTGAGTAACAACTAATGTTTTAAGTCCCATACGGGCACAGGCAAGACATGCTTCTACTCCAGCGTGTCCTGCACCTACAACAACTACATCAAAATAATCATAAAAGCCAGGCATAACAGAGTTAGTATATTGATTTTTTAATGCCTTTTCAATTACGAAAGAATTTTGTATTATAATAGTATGAAAATCATAAATATTAAATTATTTAAAATTATAGCAGCAGCTTTAATGACTGCACTTCTTCTTATCTCTTGCGGAAACAAAACAAATACAGAAAAAAAATCTTCTGATGAAAATAAAACTGTAAAAGAAGAAAAACGTCCTCACTGGGAACCTACTGCAGAAAAAATCTGCGTTGTTTTTGGTTATGGTTATAACTCAGAGGAATTTATAAAAGCCGAGGTTGCACACCTTGAAGAATATTACGGTCTCTCTGATGGTACAGAAAATTCTGGTCTTATTATTCCTTATGTTTATCCTGACGATTTTAAAGTTGGAAATACTGGCCGTATCTCAAAGCTTGTTAATTATCTTGATGATGTAAAAGTTTGTGGTGTAATTACTGTGGGGGCTCCGGAATACACAAGTAATACCCTTTCTCAATTAAAAGAAAAAATGCTTATTGAAGAACCTGTAGCAGCAAATAAAGATGACAGTGAAGAAGTTCAAGGTGTAAAACCTTATCCGATTTATACATTGTTTCCTCAGGACGATATTCTTGCCATTGAAGCAACCAGTGATTTTGTAATGGATAGAGCTGTTGATCAGTCTGATAAAATTGAAGACATGGAAAAAGAAGAAAATGATGCATCAGATGCTCAACTGGTCAAAACAATTGATATTCAGCCAATTCTTGACAATGCAATTGATTACATGCTTCTTACTAAAAAGCCATTAAAGAGTGATGCAAAACTTCTTGGCCATGTAACTAAAATTGCAGGTGATGAATATAAAATCAAACGTTATATTGATCCTGAAACAGGACTTTCGTCTATCAACCACTTTATTATTGAAGACGCTTCATTTTCATCAAAGTAATTTTTAAGGAATGAATACACTTAATCAGCACAAACTTTATTTGCTTGGAAGTGATGAAAAAATCAGCGAGCTGTCAAATAAAGAAAGTGCAGTTATTCTTGCAGTTTCAGATTCTCACGGTAGACCAGAAATACTAAAAACAATTCTTAAGGAATTTGGTCCAAAAGTGGATGCTCTCGTCTTTTGCGGCGATGGGATCGAAGATTTAAACAAAATCCTTAATGAAGACTTTATTCCTCCAGTTGTGGCACTTGTTCACGGTAACGGTGACGAAAGTACTATGAAACTGATTGTGAACAAAGCTTATTGTATTTCTTCAGAAATCAAAGTGCCTGCTGCCGTTAATTTTAATGCGGCCGGTACAAATATACTGGTTACTCACGGTCATATGTTTGGTGTGTACTATGGAACTGCTGGCCTTGAAAATCATGCAAAAGAAACCGGCGCAAGTCTTGTTTTTTACGGACACAGTCATATTGCCGATATTTCTGAACAGTCAGGTTTTACATTCATTAATCCTGGAAGTTGTTCTTTACCAAGGCAGGGTCTTCCACCATCATTTGCTATAATTAAAACAGCAGGCTCAAAAAGACCTGAATGCACCTTCTATGAAATCAAAGTTTCACTATCAGAAGGCTTTAAATTTGTTCCTTTCTCACCTGCTTTACGACGCTGGTAAAATCCAGCTGATATGACTTTTAATAATTAAAAGAAAAGTTTGTAATCTTTAAGAGTAAAACCAAAACGGTCATGGCCCGGATAAATTTTTACATCATCAGACAATGTTTCCATAACTTTCACGATGCTCTTTTTAATCAAAACTTCATCACCATCATACAAATCTGTGCGACCATAAGAGCCGTAAAAAATTGTATCTCCACATAAAAGAATCTTTTCTTTTTCGTTATAGAAACAGACACATCCTGATGTGTGTCCAGGAGTATGGATAACCTTCCATTGAGAAAGTGCTGATTTAACAGTTTCATCACAGTCAACAACAGCTTTATCCAGAGTATTTCCATCTTCAAGAATGAAGCTTGCCTCTGGAAGATTTGAAACTGCATCAAGCAGATCATAATCTTCTGCACCCATTGCAGCAAGGAACTGTCTTTGTCTGATTAAAGAATTAGAACCGATACACTGCTGGTCATTTTTATGAATTGCAATTGCAATATCAGGCCATCGTTCCTTTAAAACCTTTAATCCCATTATGTGGTCGAAGTGTCCGTGGGTTAAAAAAATACCTAGAGGAGTTAAACCTTTCTTATCAAGATAGCTGATTAAAACATCAGCATCTCCAGAGAGTTTACAGCATGCAGGATCTACAATAAATACTGTAGATTCTGTAAGTGGAACAATCCATGTGTTAACTCGCAGAATCCCAGTATTTTTTAGTGTTAATTCCATTTATAAATTAACCGCAAAATTAAACTAAATAGTTTGAATCAGATGAGCTTGAAGGTACTGAAAAGCCTTCGTTTTTTGCAGCACGTTCTGCAGCTGCGTAAGCTTCTGCATCTTCTTTTGCCATCTGATCTGCAGCATCGATATAACCAGAATCTACATTTGAAGGAATTGTTTCTTCACCATCAGCAATATCATCACCTTTCTGGCGTGAGTAGCTTACTGAAAGTTTACGACCACGATATTCGTAACCGTTAAGGGCATTAATTGCTTTATCAGAATCTTCTGTAAAAAGCTGAACAAATGAATAATTTGCAAGAACACGGATATCTCCGATTCTGTCTCTTTCAAGACCTGCAACGCTGATCAAAAGTCCTACGAGGTCGCGAGGATATACACGACGGTTACGACCGATTCCTACGAAGATTGTTGTTGCAAGTGCTTCATCAATCTGAACTCTTGGATGTGGTGTGCGTGATTCTGTGTTTTCTGATGTTGTTTCTTCAACAGATTTGTTCTGCTTAAAATCAACCTTCTGGTTGTCTTTGCGATAGTCACGATTTTTACGGTCGTTATAAAATTCTCTTCTTGGTCTGAAGTGTGTTCCACACTGCTTTGTAAGATATGCTGCAACATAGCTTCTCAATGTAAAAGGAACATTCTTCTTGTACACTTTTTTAATATCATTTAATAAATCAGGATTTTCCTGTGTTTTTACCTTTTCAACTGCATCCTTCAAAAATGCTGCAAGCTGATCCATATCAATTTCGTTTTCTTTTCTAAATGACATAATAATTACCTCTAAAAAAATTAATTGGCAAACAATTCTGCAATGTATCCTGATCCAATAGGTTTAAACCCTGAACGCAACAATAAAGGTGTAATGGATTCCGGAATAATTGTGTTTGCAATAAGTACCCACTTAAAATGGCGGTTCTTCAGCTCGGCTAATGCCAGCTCGAAAAGTTCTCTCCCAATCCCCAAACCGCGATATTTTTTCTGCACAAAAAAACTGGTGAGTAAAACAGTATTTGGTGCATTCTTTAGACATGGCGCAAAAATTGCACAACCTGTAAATTCTTTAGAATAAGACCGGCAAACAAAACCATAAGCGTTTTTTCCAAATTCAGCTTCTGGTTCAGCCTTCCATAAATCTGCTAAAGCCAATCCTACTTCAGAATGATATTCTGCACTGTACTCTTTTGCAACTAAATCTAAACCTTCAAAAATCTCTTCGCTGTCACATGAATAGTCATACGGTAAAAAAGTAAAATCATCGCGGAGAAGATCTTCAGTTTCTTCTATCTCGCAATCTAATTTTTCAAGACCCCATGTTTCGCGTAATGAATTATACCATTGGTTTACATAATTAATAAGTTGTTTATTTTTGAAATAATGCCACTTTTTTTCAACCTCAGGATAAGACTTTAATACATCTTTAAATCCTCTGAATACCCCCCTGCCAGAACGAAGTACAGTTAATAAATCGTTTCTGGCCATTGGTGAATGAAGACTGTTTACAAACTGTTCCATTAAATTAAACCCATCTGCAGAGCTCCATGTAGGAATCATATAAAAAGAATCTTCATCACACTCAATGTCTTTTATTTCAACAAGCCTTCCTGAACTGGCATCAACAGCAAACTGCTGTTCCTGATTTTCCAAAGCTGAGATTATAGAATCTACAAGTTCATCGGTCAGTTCAAAAACCATAACGCTTATTTTATTTTTTTCAGTTCGTCGCGATTAGAAATAATTTTACTGATAAGTCCATATTCAAGAGCTTCATCAGCATCAAGCCAATAATCGCGGTCAGTATCTGCTTCAACCTTCTTCAAATCTTTTCCAGTTGCTTCAGAAATTATTTTATTAATTTTTGCTTTTGTCTTTTTAACATTTGCAGTGTGAATCTGAATGTCAGTTGCAGTTCCGCGCATTCCAGACAATGGCTGATGAATGAGATATTCGCTGTTAGGAAGTCCAACGCGCATATTCTGTGGAACAGCAAGAAGAATCAAAGCTGCTGCACTAGCAATAAGTCCATTTCCGATTAAAACAACAGGGCATTTCACAAAACGAATCATATCGTAAATTGCAAATCCCGCAGTAACATCACCGCCAGGAGAATCAATATAAACATAAACAGGTTTATTGCTGTCTGCTTCAAGAAGAAGAAGCTGCTTGTTAAATTTTTCAGCAAGCTCCTTGTTGATTTCTCCAGAAAGAAGAATCTGCCGTGTTTTGAGGAATTTTTCAGCAAGTGCATCTGGAGCTGCTATCTTTTTTGTGTCCTCTTTTTCTTCATCTAAATAAATTTTATTCATGATATTAATATAACAAATTTAGGTCAAAACAACAATAATATTTTAATTCTTGCTTGTCTTTGCTTCGTTCCAGAATTCATCCATTTTTGAAAGATTTTCCTGGATCATAGGAATTTCATTTTCTTCCATTTTTTTCTGAACATAGCTGAACCGTTTATGAAATTTTGTATTTGTAGCATTGAGGGCTGTTTCCGGATCAACTCCAAGATGGCGTGCATAATTTACAACGGCAAAAAGAAGATCTCCGATTTCACCTTCAAGTTCCTTCTGAGCCTCATCAGCTTCCTTTGATGATTTCATTTCAAAAACATGAACATCCTGATTTTTAAGAAGTTCATTTACCTTCAGGCGGGCTTCTTCTACCTCTGCAAGCTCTTCTGTAATTTTTGCCTTTACATCTTCAACATTGTCCCAGTCAAAGCCTTTCTTAGCAGCTTTTTTCTGCATCTTATATGCCTTTAGCAATGGCGGAAATCCCTGTGGAACTTCATCTAAAATGCATTCAGTTTTTCTTCCCTCAAGATTTTCTTTAATACGGTCCCACTGGTTTAAAACCTGTTCCCCGTTATTGACTGGAGTGTTAGCACACACACTTCCTTCACTTTCAGGAAATACATGAGGATGACGACGGATCAATTTTTCTGCAAGCTCGTTAAGAACTTCTGCAACAGAAAAATCGTCTTTCTGCTCATACATGTAGCTTATCATTGTAGCATTCAGCATTACATCGCCAAGTTCTTCTTTTGCATGAAAGGAATCTTCTTGTGTGATTGCATCAACGGCTTCAAAAGTTTCTTCGATCAGATCACGGCGCATAGAAAGAGGTGTCTGTTCTTTATCCCATGGACAGCCTTCAGGACAGCGAAGTATTTTTACAACATTATATAGTCTGTTAAAAGCCTTTTCGGCTGTGTTAAATTCCCCTTTGAGAACTAAATCAAAATCAGGCATTGACATTTACTTTACCCCACTGTTGTGTAAGTCTTGAAGGATCTGAGGCAAGCAAAGTTTTTGCAAGGCATAAGCCTGCCTTTTCGTAAACAAGACTCATTGTAATTGCTTCGTCTTTTGAAAAATTACTTAAAACATAATCTGCGATATTTACATTGGCAGGCTTACCGATTCCAAAACGGAGTCTGAAAAAATCAGGTGTATTTAAAACTGCTTTTGTAGAGCGAAGTCCGTTATGCCCTGCAAGGCCGCCTGAAAATTTAAGGCTGAAAAATCCAGGATTCATTTCAAGTTCATCGTGAACAACTAAAACTTCTTCAGGTTTGATTTTGTAGAAATTGCAAACCTCGCCGATACTCTGTCCTGAAAGGTTCATGTAAGTTTCTGGTTTTAAGAAAAATATTTTTGAAGGCGCATTCTTTGGAATATTCGGACCTTCACCGTTTTTTGAAAGCTCAGGATATGCGTTTGAGGCAAGGTTTACAAAATCAGAATAATCAAGACTTGCAATCTGTCCCTGAAACTTTGTACTAAAATTCAATCTTGAATAAAATGGTAGACTGTCTGCAAACTGCCAAGCAGTGTTGTGTCTTGTCTTTTCGTATTCTCTTCCGTAATTTCCTAAAAATGCAACTAACTGAATCATTGTTTTTCTCCAATAGTAATTCGTTCCATTCCAGATAAATCTTTTTCTGAAATGACATTTATAAAACCGGCATCATAAAAAAGCTGCCTTACAGTTTCTGTCTGGTATTCACCGCTTTCCATAATGAAAGTTCCGCCAGGATTCAAAGCTTTGTAGGCCATTGGAACAAGACGTCTTATTATTGGAAGCCCGTCATCTGACATCAGTTCTTTACTTACTGCAGTATCAGTATCACCGTCAAGTGCAAGCCGTGGTTCATTTCTTCCATCCAGCAGAAGTTCTTCAACTTCATTGTGAGGAACATAGGGCGGATTTGAAAGTATAAAATCAAAACCTGTTTTTCCGCAAAGAAGATCGCCGTTTAGAAAATCCATATGCTTTTTAATAAAAGTTTCATCAAAAATATTACGGGCATTTTTTTCTGTTACCAGAAGTGCATTTTTGCTCAAATCCGTCATTGTAAGATGAAATCTGTCAGCACCAGCATTATTTTCAAGTTCCTTCAAAGTTGAAAGGCCAACACAACCGCTTCCGGAACATACATCAATTATTTTTACTGATTCTTTTCTGCAGGCACTGATTTTTTCAACTGCCTTTTCAACTAAAATTTCTGTATCAGGCTTTGGAATTAAAACATCCGGTGTTACATAATATTCAATGCCGTAAAATTCTTTTTTTCCTGTTATATATGCAACCGGTAATCCAGTCTTTCTTTTTTGAACAAGCTTGGCAAAATCAGCTTCAAGTTCTGGTGCTACATTTTCATTCCGATGAAGCAGTATCCAGGTTTTATCTTTATTAAAGAGAAATTGTAAAAGACAGTCGGCATCGAGAAATGGAGTGGTAGATCCTGATTCTGTAAAAGACTGTACTGCGTTATTCTTCAGGTCTTGTATTGTCATCTGATTCAACAATTGGTTTTAAAAAACCTGGCAGTTCATGTGTAATATACTGAACACGGGCAGGCACACCACTCCAGCTGATTATTTTTGATCTGGTAATATAACTCTGTCCATTTAATACAAGTGGAGTTTCCAGGAACTTTTCTGAAGAAAGCTCTGTCTTTTTTGGACAATGCCAGCAAGGTTCTTTTTCATTATGAAAAACCTCATAGCATTTTCTACCCATACATTTTCGTTTTTCCACATTCAGCAACTCACATGCATTCTTATTCATGTAAAGAACTTCATATGTATCAAGTGCCGTTACAAACACTGAATCAGCAAATTCATCTAACAACCAGTCTACATTGCGATAGAAAACAAATGAAGGAAGAACAGACTGTCCATTATAAATCTGGAACTGATTTTTTCCATAACGCTTACTTGAAAGCAATGCCATATCTGCATTGTTATACAATGTCTGATAATCCTGAGCATATGATGGAGATATACATGCTCCAATTGAACAGGTAATAGTAATCGTTTCAACCCTGAAGCAAAGATTTTCACAAAGGGAATTTAACTTTGCTTCAAGTGCTGATATTTCCATAGATTTAGGCATGAACACACAGAATTCATCACCACCCATTCTACAGATTGTATCTTCAATCCTAAATGAAGCTTTTAAAACATCGGCAACATGCTTTAATGTTTCATCACCTTTTATGTGTCCATATGTATCATTTACTTCTTTAAAGTTATCAAGATCCAGCATAAGGAAGATAGCATTACCTTCCGGATTATTTGCATAAAAGTCATTTACGCGAGACTCAATAACCTTTCTTGTATATAAGCCTGTAAGCGCATCTTTATTAAGTGCAAGCTCAATTTCAAGAGCTTCTTTATTTTCAAGATGATCCCGTTCAATTTTAAGTGCCTTTGCATTGATAAGAACATTGCGTACACGATGCTTTAATACTGTCACATTATATGGCTTAGATACAAAGTCATTGGCACCAATTGCCAGTGCCCTTTCCTCAGAAGATTCATCACCAAGAGAAGTAACTACAACCGGAATATCTTTTGTACTTTCATTCTGGCGTATCATTTTAAGAAGCTGATAACCATCCATGACCGGCATAAGAAGGTCCATCATGATTACTGAAATTTCATTGGAATGAGACTGAATATATTCCCAAGCCTGGTGTCCATCAACAGCTTCTGCAATATCGTAATCCTGCTGAAAAATATCAATAATGATTTTTCTACTGATTTCAATATCGTCAACAACAAGCATTGTACCTTTGCGTTCACCAATGGCTTTTGTTACTAATACCTGATTACGCTCGATAGATGTAACTCTGGAGCTGGTAAGGTACATTTCCTTTACATTTCCTTCTCCCATAAGTTTAAAGAAGGCATCTTTTGTTAATGGCTCTGCATAATAAAAGCCCTGAACATAGTTGCATTCCATTGCACTTAGAATGCGAATCTGCTCATCTGTCTCAACACCCTCTGCAACAACTGCCAGGTTAAGCCATTTTGCAAGACTGATTACAAAGCCGAGAATTCCCTTACCACTAGGCTTTTCTAGTTCGTTGCGGACAAATCCCATATCAAGTTTAAGAACATCGATAGGAATTTCTGCAAGCATATTAAGTGAAGAATAACCAGAACCAAAGTCATCCATTTCAATTGGAAAGCCCTTTGCACGAAGCTGTGTTACAATTTTAATAATCTGTTCCGGATTATCAGTATATGCACTTTCTGTAATTTCAAGATGAAGATATTTTCTATCAAGTTTATATTTATCACTTAAATCAACAAGAATTTTTGTAAGATTAGGATTAAAAATATCTGCACGGGAAACATTCATAGATACAGCAAATGGTCTATTTCCACGATCGAGCCATTCCCTCATATCTTTACAGACAGATTCCCATATAAACATGTCAAGCTGAGTAATAAAGCCGTTTCGCTCAAAAAGAGGAATGAAAGAACCTGGCGACATAAAACCAAGTTCGTAATTCATCCAGCGGACAAGCGCTTCTGCTCCTGCAACACATTCTGATGAAAGTTCATATTTAGGCTGATAAAATACCTGAAACTCATTATTTTTCAGAGCAAATTCCATCATGTTGGTAATTGCAAGATTATTGTGCATCTGCTGACGAATTTCGTCTTCATAGAATGCAACAACCTGTCCGTACTTACCTTTAATATTTTCTGTAGCAAGTTCGGCACGGTCACACATTGCAGCAATTGCAATTGCCTTATCATGAATGTGGTAAACACCACAACAGATTTTAATTTTGATTTTCACACCAATATTTGAAACATATTTGTTTACAGAATTGGTAAGAACCTCAATCATTCCAGAATAAGATGCTGTCTGATGAGGAAGTGTAATAAAAAATTTATCTGCAGTAAATCTGGCACAGACAGAATCTTCGCCAAAAGTTTCTCCAATCAGTTCACCCAACTTATAAAGAATTTTATCTCCTGTTGCCATTCCGTAGGAATCATTAACCATTTTAAACTGGTCAATATCAAGACAAATGATATCAAATTCTTCATCAGAGCGTTCAAGAAAAACTTCACGGGTTTCAGTCATAAAATACTGTTTATTGTGAAGTGGTGTCAAATCATCTTTGATAACTTGGTTTACAACTTTTACTGCATCCATCAACTCTATTGTATTAGCAAGTCGGTGTTTGATTATTTTTGCATTATATGGTTTTACAATAAAGTCATGAGCACCAAGCATCAACGCCTGCTCTTCCTGTTCCTCTGAGCCAAGATTGTTAGATGCAATAATAGGAATTTTCGAATAATCGGAAGTTTCATGGATGTCTTTAAGAAGCTTATAGCCATCCATTGTATTCATTTCAAGATCGATAATAATTGCAGCAATACGTTTAAAATTTGTCTTTAAGATCTTAATCGCTTCTTTTCCAGTTCCTGCAAGAATGATTGTATATTCATCCTGCAGAATTTTTGCGAGAACGTTGCGGTTTATTTTGTCTTCATCGACAATAAGTACGACCTTGCTGTTAACCATTATTCTTTTATAACTCTCTTTTGAAACTTAAATTATAGAAAAAGGAATTTACTGAGCTCCCATTTCTGTGATATCAGCTTTTAACTGTTCTTCTTTTGCATAAACGTTGAGAGCATTAATCATATCGTCCATATTTCCCATCATGAAACTAGGAAGGTTGTGAGCACTGTAGTTGATGCGGTGATCGGTTACGCGGTCCTGTGGATAGTTATATGTTCTGATTTTTTCTGAACGGTCTCCGTTACCAACCATGCTTTTTCTGGCAGCAGAACGTTCAGCATCTTTTTTGCTCTGTTCAAGATCGAAAAGACGGGCGCGAAGAACCTGCCATGCTTTTTCTTTATTCTTGATCTGAGATTTCTGATCCTGCTGAATTACAACAAGACCTGTAGGAATATGTGTAAGACGGACAGCTGAGTCAGTTGTATTTACACACTGACCGCCAGGACCACCGGCACGCATTACATCAACGCGTACATCGTTAGGGTTAATCTGAATATCAACTTCATCAGCTTCTGGTAAAACTGCAACTGTTGCAGTTGAAGTCTGAAGACGCCCCTGTGATTCTGTCTGAGGAACACGCTGAACGCGGTGAACACCAGATTCCCAGCGGAGAGTTCCGTATACGAATTTACCTGAGATGTTAGTTACGATTTTGTTGAAGCCGCCGACTTCTGTTTCCTGAGCTTCCATTGTTTCTGTCTTCCAGCCCTTGCGTTCAGCAAGGTGACAGTACATTTCCCAAAGGTCACGAACAAAAAGTGAAGCTTCGTCTCCACCTGCTGCAGATCTGATTTCGAGAATAATGTTCTTTTCATCAAGAGGATCTGGTGGAATAAGTTTTAATTTGATTTCTTCTTCAAGCTGTGGCAGACGTTCTTCAAGCTGGTGAAGTTCTTCACGAGCCATTTCTTTCATATCAACGTCATCTTCTTCAGTAATCAAAATTTTTGCATCTTCAATTCCTGAAAGAACCTTTTTATATTCATCATAAAGTTCACAGACACCAGAAAGATATCCGTGTTCACGCATTGTATCTTTGTATTTTTTCTGATCTTTTACTAAGTCAGGAGACTGTACAAGTTCGCTGACTTCTTTAAAACGTGCTTCGCACTGTTCGAGCTTTTTCAATAAATCCATAATACACCTATTATATAGAAGTTTTTTGAATGTTTCAACGAGGAAAAATAGCTAAAGAAACAGTAATTCTACTTACCTCCAGCATAACATCTATTACAGGCACATTTACAGACAATAAAAAAGGGGAAAAAAGTTTACCAGCCGCCAGAGGCACCGCCACCACCAAAGCCGCCGCCACCGCCATGGTAACCACCGCCTCCGTGATAGCCTCCGCCGCCATGGTGACTTCCACCACCGCCACCACGACCTAAGTTCCTGAATAAGAATGCCCATGGAAGCCATCTAAGCCATGAAACTTTCTGAGAAAGGCTTCCTGAAATAAAGAATAATATTATGAGAAACATAATAATTTTCTGTTTTGTTGTAAGTTTATCACTGTCTTTTTCTGGAATTTCAAGATCAAAATCCTCAGCACCTTCAGGTGCATAACCTGCAAGATTTTCAATTGTTCTTATAGCTTTAACAATTCCGTCACCGTATCTTCCTGCCTGAAATTCTGGAGCCATAATGTTTCTGATAATAAGACCGCATTTTGTATCAGTCAAAATTCCTTCAAGACCATAACCAACTTCAATACGGATTTTTTTTTCATCAAGTGAAACTAAAAGAAGAACACCATCCTCCCTATCAGCAGAACCCAGCTTCCAGTTTTCACAAACCTTCATCGAAAAGTCTTCAAGATCTTCGCCTTCAAGACTTTTGATTGTCAACACAGCAATCTGAGGCCCATCATTCTCGTAAATTGAACGAAGCTCCGCATCAAGAGCTTCTTCCTGCCCGGCTGAAAGAAGATTTGCAGCATCAACAACAGGTCCGATTAAAGAAGGAACGGAGCGTGCAAACGAAACTGCTGTTGAAATAGCGGCTGCACATAATGCAATAAATAATTTTTTTATTTTCATAATCTGTTCCTCACTTAGTCTTCAAGAATCAAAAGACCATCAGGAAGTTCATTAACATCATCTTTTTCAAATGGAAAATGCTCACTCAAAAGATCACCACATTTTTCAACTGCATCACAGAAACCATCAACACCGTTTCCTTTTTTTAGTTCTGCAACAAGACTGTCTGCAATAAGCTGCCACATGTCATCAGAAATAAAATCAGAAATTCCTTTATCTGCAATTATGCGAACCTGACGTTCAAGATATGAAACATAAATTAAAATGCCATTATGCTTTTCAGTACAGTACACACCTGTTTCAGCAAATGCACAAAATGCCTTTTTAGAAACTTTTTTGCTCTTATATCCTTCTGGAATTATGATACGATCCAAAAAAGGAATATTGAAAAGCCAGAAGAAAATAACAAAGGTAACTAATACGGCAGCACCATATATCAGTGGAAGATACCAGATTTTGTTTACCCACAAATTATTTTCAAGCAGAACATTTATTCTGGATGCAAAAGGAATCATAATACCAAAGCAGATACCGCTTGCAACAAAGGCTGCAAGAAATTCCCACATTGAATAATCAGAACTTTCAGCTGTAACACAAATTGCAATTTCACCAGAAGTTTTACTTTCTGCTTTTTTCACACTTTGCTGGATCTTTTCAAATCCTTCTTTTGTAAGATTAAGCTGTCTAATTACAGTTTTTGTGTTCATTAAAATTCAACCTTTGGTGCAGACTGAGCCTGAGATTCTGCTGCAAAATATTCACGCTTTTCAAAACCGAATTTATTTGCCCACAAATTATTTGGGAACTTACGGATAGTTGCATTGAATTTTTTTACAAGATCATTATAACGTTTGCGTTCTACTGCAATTCTATTTTCTGTTCCTGCAAGTTCGTCCTGAAGTGCAAGAAAGTTTTTATCTGCTTTAAGTTCAGGATAATTTTCTGTAACTACAAGAAGACGCTGAAGGCTTGCCCCTAATTCATCCTGCACTTTCTGATATCTTTCAAAAGCTTCTGGATCCTGAAGTATAGAATCATCTACATTAACTACTCCACCAGCATTTGAACGAGCCTGAGTAACCTGTTCAAGTACTTCAGCTTCGTGCTTAGCATAACCTTTAACTGTATTTACAAGATTAGGAATTAAATCATAACGGCGCTGGTACTGATTCTGAACCTGAGCCCACTGGCTTGTAACAGCCTCATCAAGTTCAACCATTCCGTTATAGTTACAACTTGTTAAACCGAAAAGAGAAACAAAAAGAGCTGCAGCAATGATAAGTGCAGATTTGAAATTTGACTTCATAAACAAAGCCCTCCAATTTTTATATTTATATAGAATAAATTATTAAAATTTGTGGGAACGGTCAACAATAATCGTTATTGAATCACTATTTAATATCATTGGGTTAAAGATGAATCACGAAGTTTATAAGTTGAGTGCACGAGCACTATGCTTAAAAACTTCAATTATACTATTCAATAAAAGTTCTATTTAAAGTATTGAATAAAAACTCATAACTCTATATTCTTATTGATGGACTATTCCAAGCGTTCTTCGCTATTAAATAAATCAGGAGTTTTCTATGGGAAACGACAAATTAGATTTTACAATCGACACTTTAGGACCTTGCACAATTGCATCTCCTATTAAACTTTCAACAATTCCTGGCGACATGACAGCCAGATATGTAAGTGATGATTCTTATGTAATCAATCAGGTAAATGTTTTTGATACTTCAAAACCTATCGTCCTTGATTCATCAAACCTTATGCAGAAAGCAGGACCTCGTGAAAAGATCTATTTTGATCCAACACATGCAAAGGCAGGAATCTGTACTTGTGGTGGACTTTGTCCTGGTTTGAATGATGTAATCCGTGCAATCGTTCGCTGTCTCAACACACGTTACGGTGTTAAAACAGTTAAAGGTTACCGCTTTGGTTATCACGGATTCTTTGCAGAAGAAGGCTATGAACCAATCGAACTTGACCGCTACTTGATTGACGAAATCCACAAGATTGGTGGTACTTACCTTGGAACAAGCCGTGGTGGCGGACAGCGGGTAGAAGAAATCGTTGACTGTCTCGAACGCGACGGAATCAATATGCTTTTCATCATTGGTGGTGATGGAACTCAGCGTGGTTCTTACGACATCGCTTGTGAAGTAGAAAAACGTGGTCTTAAATGTGCAGTTGTTGGTGTTCCAAAGACTGTAGATAACGACCTTATGTTCATCGACCGCTCATTCGGTTTTGAAACAGCTGTTCAGCGTGCTAAAGAAGCTGTTGCAGCCGTTCACATGGAAGCTGCAAGCCAGATTAATGGTATCGGTCTTGTAAAGCTTATGGGACGTGAAGCAGGCTTCATCGCTACTGAAGCAGCTCTTGCATCACACGAAACAAACTTCTGTTTGATCCCTGAAGTTCCATTTGAAATGGAAGGCGACAAAGGATTCCTTGCATGCCTGGAACGCCGTCTTGCAAAACGCGGACACGCCGTAATCGTAGTATCAGAAGGTGCTGGACAGGATCTTCTTACATCTACAGGTGCAACAGACGCATCAGGAAATAAAAAACTTGCTGATATCGGAGTATTCCTTAAAACAGAAATTGAAAAATATTTCAAAGCAAAGAACATCGAAATCAACCTTAAATATATCGATCCTTCATATCAGGTTCGTGCATCAGTAACAACTGCTGCTGACTCCATCTACTGTGAACGTCTTGGTAACAACGCAGTTCACGCAGCTATGGCAGGAAAGACAAAATGTGTAATCGGTCTTGTTCACGACAAGTTCGTACACCTTCCAATCAAAGCTGTTACAGCACACCGCAATGCAGTTGATCCTACTGGTTCACTCTGGCGTGATGCATTGGATGCAACAGGACAGCCAACACTCATGATCAATGATATTGAAAAGGCAAAAGCTAAGATGGCAAAAGCTGTAGCAGAAGCTCAGAAAAAACCATCTGAACAGAAATAATAATAGAAGCATTCAAAAAAAGGAGCGTACTTCAATTTGAAGCGCTCCTTTTTTTTGGGTAAATGTTATTATGGAATTTGAACTTTTTACTTTACTATTCTGCTAAATCAAGATCAATGATGTAATTGTAAGATAACTATACAAAATATACCGTAATAATGTATAATATATAAATATCGGGCGTTCAGTTCGGCGGTTGGCTCTCAATAAATATTTTGGGAGTCGTGCTTATGGCAGATTTGATTATTGCACTGGTTACCTGCGTAACCACAGTGATCGCAACTGTTATAGCAGTGCTTTCTTACCTAAACTCAAGAAAGTAAAAAAATAACCGCCAAAGTCTAGCCACTCTGGCGGTTTATTAAACATAACACTAGAGAGACGACCAATGAACTGAACGCTCTCTTTATTTTAATATACGGCAAATCCCTGGTGCCGTCAAGATACCGATGTGCTCCGCTTATAGTTCTGTTTCTAGATTATAAATAAAATAATCATATTTCAGCAAAAAAAGGAGCGCACTTCAATTTGAAGTGCTCCTTTTTTGTCATTAACAAACTATTCCCCTACTCTTAACTGATAAGCAGCCCCATTCTGTTTTAACCACTTATCCCACTTCTTATAATCTGGAAATATTTTCAAAACTTCGTCGTAAAAAGCTTTTGAATGATCCATGTGACGGCGATGACAAAGTTCATGAACGACTACACTGTCCAATACTTCCAAAGGCATTAATGCAAGCAATGCATTGAAGTTTAAATTTCCTTCGATGGAACAACTTCCCCATCTTGATTTTTGTAAGCGTATAAAGATTCTGTTGTAGGTAATACCAGAAAGTTTTGCGTAGTATTCTACTCTTTCCGGTATTATTTTTTTTGCATCCCGTTTCAGTTTTCGAATTTCTTTATCTGACAAGATTCCCATTTGAGCCGCCTGCTGGGATGTTACCTTTGTGCGGTTGATCTGTTTAATAATCCAGTCTCGTTTTTCGCGAAGAAACTCTTCTACCTCTTTGATGCTTGTATATGCAGGAGCTTTGACCAGGAGTTTCTGGTCGGGAGTAATCTGGACGCTGATAGTAGTGCGGCGGGATTTTTTGATTATGTACTCGAATTTTTCCAACGCCAGTTTCATTTGTTTATTCCCTTGTAAGTGTTTTTAATATTACAGTATAAAGGAGGAATTTTCTATATTATGAAATAACAACATAATTCCGGTGCATGAAAATTCCCCCCTCTATTTTAAAATTATGCTATAATAAAAATATGAGTACACACATTAATGCCCCAAAGGGCGCAATTGCAGAAGGCGTTTTACTGCCAGGTGATCCATTAAGAGCAAAATATATTGCAGAAAACTTTCTCGAAAATCCTGTATGCTACAACGAAGTTCGAGGAATGTATGGTTTTACAGGAACATATAAGGGTAAAAAAGTTTCCGTACAAGGTTCTGGAATGGGAATGCCTTCGCTATCCATTTATGTAAACGAATTGTATCAGTTCTACAATGTAAAGAAAATTATCCGTGTAGGAACTATCGGTGCGATTCAAGATGATATCAAAGTCCGTGATACTATTATTGCCAACGCTGCATTTTCTGATTCTTCACTTATTAATCAAAGGTTCGGAAACTTTCACTACGCGCCTGTTCCAGATTTTGGAATGCTTTATACAGCTTTCAATAAATCCAAAGAACTTGGAATAGATGCCAAAGTTGGACCTGTTGTTTCAAGCGATCTGTTTTATGACAAAAATGAAACATGGCGCATGTGGAAGGAATGGGGAGCAATAGGAATTGAAATGGAAAGTGCAGAACTTTTCACACTTGCTTCTCAATACAAGAGAAAGGCTCTCTCAATTTTCACAGCTTCAAATCATATCGTAACTGGTGAAGAATCAACTGCAGAAGAGCGACAGCTCACATTCAACAATATGATAAAGCTGGCACTTGAAACAATAATTGAAGATTAATTATTTACAAAGATAATTAATTGTCAAACAGGCTGTGGCACAAGCCAGAGCCTGTTTTTCTTTTTCAATCATCTGATTGCATCGCTCAATTTTTGCAGAAAGCACATCAGATTCACTTCCATATCCAGTTTCAAACACCATTTCTTTTTGCTTGATTTTAGAATCTGAAGCTTCAATTTTAAGAAGCTGATATTCTATTTTTATCAGACATACTTCTGCCTGATTCCATTGTTCATTTAATGTTTTTCTGATTGTTGAGCGAACATCAATCTGTTTTATATCTGCTGTTTTAGTTTCACTTATTCTGCGGCTGACATCTCGAAGTTTTTTTCCGCCATCCCATAATGTTGTTTTTATTCCAATAGAAATATTAAGTGAATAATCATCTTTACGATTCCAGTTTGGTTCAAACAACGGAAATCTAGGTCCTCCATATCCACCAGTCAACTTAAGTGCAACATCAGGCTTCCAATAAACAGCACCCTTTGCAATTTTCTCTGCTGTACCATTCATTTCTTTAAATTGAGTTACAAGTTTAATTGAAAGCTGTTTTCCATTAAGAATTTTTTCTTCAACTTTATTTTTATCCTGATGAATTATACTTTGAATCTGTTCTTCATCAATTTCAAAATCAAGATTTTCTAAAGTCAAATCTTCAATGCCGGTAGATCGTTGAAGTTCAAGTAACTGATTTGTTATCTGTTCTTTTACATCAACTTGTGCAAGTTCCAGTTCTTTTCCCTGAATGCGGGCATCAACTACTTCCTGGTGCAAAAGCATTCCTGCTTTTTCTGCTATTTCACTGACTTCAATAAGACGATCAATATAAGTTTTTTCTTCATCTAAAATATCATTAATCCGCTGAAGATATTTTAAACTGATAAGTCTTGTTTCCAGTTCTGTTTCAAGCTGCTGCTTTTTTAATTCAAGTTGAGTTAATTTTATTTGAGATAACTGTTTATACAATGCAATGGCATTTGCAAGTTTTCCCCATGTGAATAATGGTTGAATCAGGGAAAATTGAATTCCATACAATGTATTTTCCATTCCATCATAAACCTTTACATACTGACCGGTTGATGCAGGCTGATACACTGAAGGCCATTGTACTGAATTAACTATATCATCGACATTGACATAAACAGCATCAATCGGAGGATTAACCATGTAAGTTCCTGAAAGCTGAAGATCAACTGTTGGTCCTAAACTGCCATATGCATCTTTTACATCCAGTTCACTTCTTTTATATTCTTCCTGTAAAGTCAACAGCTCCGGATTATTCTGTGACATGGCAGCCTTTAAAGTTTCCAGATCATATGAAAAGGCATTAGAAGTGAGGATTAATATGATAGCATTAAATAATACGTTTTTTATTTTCATATATTAATCTTTCTGGATTGTAACAGCCGCTCTGTCTGTTGGAACTTCTCTATCAATTGATGAATTTCCATCAGTAATTCTATAATATCCTTTGCTGGTTTTATCAGTATATGAATAATCGAACCAGTATTTTCCAAGTCCTAAATTACTGAAACAACCATTTTTCTGAGTTCCATTAGTTCCAAGTGTTAATGCCTCTGTTTCTACACTTCCACAATCGATAGTGTAAGATGAACCATTGGCAGAACGCAGGAGATTTAATGTAACACCATTTTTTAATCCCCATTGTCCACTGAAAGAAGGAACATTGAATTTTGTCTTTTTACCATACAAGGTAACACTATAAGATTTTCCATTGATGGTTTTATTGACAACAGTTTCGTTTTTATCATTTACATTAAAGCTATAATCACTTGATGCACTGTTTCCGTTATAACATCCCTGCCATGTTATTACATCAGCGTTCTGTCTGTATGTAATAACAACATCAGGTTTGGTTTCTATTCCATTTTCTTTATCAGAAGCATTCTGCCAGCGAGGATAACTTACAGAAATAACACCAGAGCCTGTAATATCTGCCTTGTAAATTTTTGGTTCAGCATCAGTTATAGAATCTGTAGTCTGAGGAACTGCTACTTCAACATAAATTGTTTCGTTTGTATTTGCACCTGTAGCAACATCCTGCAGATTGAGAGTTAAATCTGTGACTTTTCTGACTTTTGTCAGTTCAGCATAAACTGTAGCAGTTGTACTATCAGAAACAATTACAGTTGCACCTTTTTTAATACCATAATTTTCATGATAGAAAATAAAGTAAATGTCAGTGTAATCAGCATCTTTTCCAAAATTAGGTGTTCCGGATTTCCATACAATTTTGCTGATTGTAAAGTTTCCATTATTTCCAGTTGTTGTATGTCCATAATAAGAAGCATGAGGTGTAAAGACAGTTCCTTCCTGCCATCTGTCAAAATCACTGTTTCTGTCGCCTGCACTTGTGTATGCATAAACATCCACATTTGCAATACCAGTCTTTGGAGTTGAAGTTGATTCTGAATCTACAATCAGGCCACCTGTTCCACCACTAAAAACAGAGAAACAGCCTGTTACACAAAAAATAAAACTAAAGATAACTGCTGCATACAAAAATCGCTTTTTCATTTATTTAGTCTCCTTTTTCTTTTCTGTCATATAATATAAAACCGGGATTAAAATCAATGTAATCAAAGTCGATGTAATCAATCCGCCAACAATTGCCTGTCCCATTGGCGCATAAAGTTCAGCGCCCTCACCATGAGCTATAGCCATAGGAATATCTCCGAGTAAAGTTGTAAGTGTGGTAATCAGAATTGGTTTAATACGACTCGCAGCTCCATCAGCTACGCACCCATAAAGAAGTTCGTTTTCTTCCTGTGCTGAAAGTTCAATCTGGTATTCACCATCTCTATCTTTTTTACCACGCTTCTTTGCAATCTCAAGGCGTCTACTGATTCTCAACTGATTTATATAATCAACAAGAATAATACCATTATTAACAACAATACCAGCTAGAGATACAAGGCCAAGCAATGATAGAAGATTCAATGTAGAACCAAAAATTAAAAGGCCAAGAACAACACCAATAAAGCAGAATGGAATTGTCATCATAATAAGAAGCGGTTGCTTTAATTTTTCAAACTGAAGAGCCATTACAATATATACAAGGAATATTGCGATAACGATGGCAGTAGCCATTGGAGCAACCATATCACCAATCAAAGCCATAATACCACCAGACTTTGAATTTACCCCATTTGGAAGTGGATGACTTGCAAGATACTGATTTACACGAGATGAAACACCTGAAGTATTTTCACTAACAAGTGTTGCAGAAACTGTAATTGTTTTTGCACGATCAGAATGGTTGATCTGCGAAATAGATTTTTCAACCTTAATATCAGAAAGATTTGCAAATGAAACATTCTGACCTTTAGTTGTAACAATATGTACATTGGAAATTGTATCAGTTGTAATATTACCATCAGCAATATTTGAACTTAAATGAATATTGTAGCGGTCACCAGTTTTAACATCCTTGTATCGACCGGCATCCATTCCTCTGAAAAGAATCGCAGAAGTAATACCCGCTTCGTAGCTTGTAATTCCCAGGGAACTTAAATATTCCTGGCTCATATTAATAACCATTGTACTGGTATCAAAATCAGTATCGAGACGAGCCGTTACAACATCAGGATCTGTTGATAAAAAATCACGGAGATCACTGGCTGTTTTATAAAGAGTATCCATATCTTCAGAGATCAAAGTCAGACCGTAGCCACCACCGCCAGATACATAACTTACAAGTTTATCAAAACCACCATTTGCAACAGTAATTTTACTGTCAGGAATTACAGCGGACCAGATTTCCTGCATTTGCAGCATGATTTCATGAACATTACGTTTTCTGTTTTTTACAGGTACAAGAACAATATGAGCGTATGCACTTTCAGGTGTGGACTGAGATACGATACCTTTTGTATAACTCTGACCGACATAGAAGACTACGTTATCAATTTCAGGAACATATTTATAAAGAAGCTTTTCAGCTTGCTGCATTTTTGCATTAGTTTCCTCAAGTGAAGTTCCAACAGGTAAATCTGCAGCCAGATACCAGTCACCAGAGTCTGTAGAAGGAATAAATGCAATACCAAGTTTGAGAGCGATGAAACCAGAAAAAATAAGAAGTAAAACAGCGGCAACAACAATAAAGATTCTGTTCTTCAAAGCAAGATTTAAAATCTTTCTATACCCGTTTTCAACTTTATCCATGAACTGATCAAACTTTCTTGGCTTAGTTCTTATTTCAGGCCCACTATCTTTTAAAATAAGTTTCAGAAGATAAGGAACGACTACAACTGCAACAAGGAACGATGCAAAGATTGCCATAATAATTGTAAGAGCAACCGCATGAAGAATCTTTCCGATCAATCCCGTAAGTAATGCAATAGGAATAAAGCAGACAATTGTTGTTGCAGCACTTGCAAGAATTGAAGCTGCAACTTCATCCCAGCCTTTATAAATTGACTGATTAACAGTGTATATAAGTTTTCCTGTTTTAGGATTGCGTTGACGATAATATCTGTATATCTGATCAAGCATTACAGAAGATCCATCAACAACCATACCCAAAGAAATTACAAGTCCAGAAAGACTCATAAGATTCAGACTGATTCCACAGATTTTAAGACCAATCAAAATAAACAGAATACAAAGCGGTATAGAAAGTGAAATTGTAAGAGTTGCCCGCCAGTCCGCAAGAAAGAGGAAAATTACAAGAACTGCAAAAATAATTCCCATTACACCAGAAGTAATTACAGTTCTAAGTGAAGCATAAACCTGACGGCTATCATCTGAAATAATATGAAAATGAACAGCACCATTTGTTTCTTTTTCAATTTGTGCAAGAACCTTTTTTACTTTCTTTACAATTTTTACAGTATCACCATCATTTCTTTTTGTGACACTTACAATTGTCAAAGGATTAGTACCATCAGTAACATAGTAACTTTCTTCTGGATAACATAAAGAAACTTTACCAACATCCTTCAACTGAATAATATTGTTACCATCTGCTAAACCAACAGGAAGACTTTCAATATCCTCTATTGAATTAAAACCACCTGAGTAACGAACCTGGATCTGACGGTTTTCATAAGTTGCGTTTCCTAATGGCAATGAAACATTTCCATAGTTTAAAACCTGATAGACCGTTGCAACCGAGATTCCTTTTGAACTCAATTCATCAATATCAAGTTTTACATCAACCTGAAGTTCTTTACCGCCTTCGATTTTAATTTCTGAAACACCATCAATCTGAGTAAGCCTTGGTGTCAATTCATTCTTAATATAATCAGTTACACGACCAGCATCCTGCCCGGCTTCAACAGAAAAAGCAACAATCGGCAGCATGGACATACCACCAACCAGCGCTCTTGGTTCTCCCTGAATCCCATCAGGCAGTTTTGACTTAAGCATTGAAATTCGATTTCGTAATTCAACAAGCTGATCGTAAGCATCATAACCATCGGCATATGTTACTGTAACCCAGCTGAGGGAATTATAAGACTGACTGTCTACTCTCTTAAAATGTGGGAGGGTAACAAAATCTTCCTCAAGAATTTTGGTAACTTCCTGTTCTACATCTTCAGCACTTGCACCTGGATAAACAGTCATTACAATTGCCTGAGGCATTGTAATATCAACCATAAATTCTGTAGACATTCCTGCAACAGAATAAAATCCAAATACAGCAAGAACAATGAGGAAAATTGTAATTACAACCGGATGCTTTACTGAAAATTCAGAAACCTTCACTAATATTCCTCCAGAACATCTTCGTAAAGTCTAACCTTCTGTCCATCAAATACAAAGTTCTGACCATCAATTACAAAATAAGAATCAGAATATTTTTCATCTACAATAAAAAAGTCACCATCAGAAGGAGTTTCTTCAGGCATAACGTACTGTACTGTTTCTGATTCAGGATTATATAGATAGAAGCTTCCATCAAGCTTTTTAGTTTTAATAGGTAATACAGGAACATCTTCAAGAGTTCTGTAAGTAACAGAAACTTTTACGAACATTCCCGGTCTGAAACGTTCACCAGGTTCATCAAGTTTACATACAACTTCAAAGTTTTTACTTTCAGGAGAAACGTAAGGAGCGATATTTTCAATTGTTGCAGAAGTCTCTGCATCCTCATACATATTTTTTTCTGCAGGACGAATAACTTTAACTTTAAGATTTGCACGTTCAAGAGAAAAAAGATCAAAATATTTTTCTGGTACTTTCAGGCGAACAACTTGATTTGTAAGATCTGCAAGAATAGCAATTGGGGTTCCAGTATTGCCGATACTTCCAACTGCCTGATTAGCAACTAAAATTGTTCCATCCACAGGAGCTTTTACAATTGTATAATTAACCTGGAGGTTTGCAAGATCATACTGAGCTTTTGAAGCATCGAACTGAGCTTTTGCAGTATCATAGTTCTGCTGAGTAGCTGCCCCTGCTCTATACAAACTGCTTACTCTGTCAAAAGTACTTCTTGAAGCAAGATAAGCTGCCTGAGCCTGAAGCATAGTCTGTCTGAATGGCTGATCATCAATTTTTGCAAGAACAGTGTCTTTTGTTACAAAATCACCAGCCTTCGCAGGATATTCCATAATTGTGCCGTTTACAAAAGGAACTACGGGGATCATCGTTTTAGCTTCAACATAACCAGTTATAGTAATTGATTCATCAAGATTCTGTCTTACCGGCTTTTGAATAACAACAGCCGGCAAAGTCTCTGATTTATCTGAAGGTTTCTTCTTAAGAGAAACAAGTAAAATAAGAAGAATAAATACTGCAATAGATGAACTGATTACTATTATTTTTTTTCTGGAAATTTTCATATTTCAAAATTAATAATTCTTGGTTTTTAGTTCAATAGACAATTTTTATTAATTGTCTAATACGAAATAGACAAAAATATTCAATTAAAAGATAATATAAGAATGACACCGGATTTGCATTCCTCTGAAACAAAGATAAAAATGGCCAACGCACTAAAAAAAGAAGTTGGAACAAAGGCTTTCTCAAAAATAACAGTTGGAGACATTATTTCAACCTGCGGAATCAACAGAAACACTTTTTATTACCATTTTGAAAATATGTACGGACTTTTGTACTGGACTTATGAACAGGAAATTAAAAATATAATTGATTCTTTTCAAGCAGCAAATGCACAGGTTTCGCAAGCCTTGATTTTCATTATGTCATACATAGACAATAATCTGACTCTATGTCAGACAGCTTTTGAATCCCTTGGGGAACAGGAGTTGAAGAACATATATGAACGGGATCTAAAGACATTTCTTGCCCATACAATTGATTTTATCTGCCAGGAAAAAGGTTTTATCATTTCTGAAGATTTCAGGAATTTTTTGACATTCAATTTCACTTCAATGGTATCAAACCAGATTGCCTGGTACATAAAATATAACAAGGAACTCGATAAAGCAAAATTTTTAGATTACCTTCAGACTTTACTTTTCACTTCACTGGAAAGCTCTATTACTGCAGGAAATTTAAAGCAGTTTTAACTGATAGAGCTTTCTACATTTTTAGTTATTCATCATTACCTGGACACATTGTAAAGAAAACATACTTTCCAGAAATATCACATACAGTTTCATCTGCCTGTGTACAAATATTCCAGCGTGGATCTGCACTATCCAAAAGTACTGATTTAAACTCTTCAGGATTATTTACTTCAAATATATATGCTACAAAGGGAATACTTCCAATAAGAGGCATAATTGTAACACCTTTATTAAAGCCGGTAATATCAGAGCTAAATCCAGCAAGGTAACCTTCTTCAATTTCAGAAACAACACATTCAAGATCACAAGCAGAAGAAGCTGCAATTGCATCGGCAACTTTTACAATATCAGTTTCTTTTGTAATTTCTTTTTTGAAAACTGCTGCAAGCTTAGTGCCCATTGTATTAGCATCTGAAGAAGAAGAGCTTTTATTACCACAACTAATCAAACACATACACATAAAAATGCTGGCAAAAATAATTTCTTTAATCTGATTTTTTTTCATTATATAACCTCTTTCTGTTTATTTGTTTTCATAAACATTGATTTAACACAATTATACAAAAAATGAAAAATAAATGCTATTAAAACAATAAATAGCAAAGTAACTAAAAATGCTATAATTTTTCTTAATGGATTAATTTGAATTAAATTTTTTAAGTTTTTTAAAAGAAAGCTTTCAACATTATATCCAAACATCATCTGAAAAGCATAAACCTCTAAGGTTAACTTTCCTAAAAATTCAAGAACAATAAATTTCCAGTTTAAACATGCAAGGTTAAACAATTCAAATAAACCGATAACAGCAGGAACAGCAAATATGTAATAAAGTTCTGTAACTGGTTTATTCAATTTGATTTTAGTTCCGAAACACAGAATTAAAATTATCCCCACTGCAACGATACAAAGATCTATTAAAGCTGAAATAACCTTCTGCTTTACATTCATCTGATCAACAGATTTTATCTTCAAGAGTGATTTTATTTCATCATAAAAAAAGCCGATAAAGAAAACAGGAAGCCTTAGAATTAAAATATTGATATTTGTAAAGTTAAATGCATATTCCAGAACAAAAGCTGTTGTAATCCAAAACAGATTTAAAATAAGAAAAGCAAGTGATTTTATTTTACCTTTAAGCCATGAAAAAAATGGAACTAAAAGGTAAAGGAACATAATCGCAATTAAATACCACAAGAACGCTCCTCCACTTTTTTCAAAAAAATCCAGGCCACATAAAACTTTCAACAGCTTTTCAATTTTCCAGTCTTTGTAAAAAAATGAAATCAGTGCAAATATAACAAAAGGAATGTAAACAGAAAGAAGTCTATTCTTAATGAAAGGAACAAATTTAATATCTTCTTTTTTTCCCAGCGAATATGCTGAGACAAAAAAGAAGATATCTACACCAAGATACGCAAAAGCAAAAATATTGCCTTCTGAACTCAAAGGTATATAAAAATGGAAAAGAAAAATAAGTAACGCCGCAAATCCCATTAATACACGCTTTGATTTCATTTAATACTCCTGATATTAATTGAAATCTTTTACGCCATTTAAATCAAGTGTTGCAAACAGATCATCAATTGTTTCTCTGCGACGGATTTCTTTAAAGCTTCCGTCGTTACGAAGAAGAATTTCACCACAACGAAGTTTACCATTATAGTTAAATCCCATTGCCCGACCATGTGCCCCTGCATCGTGGATGATTACAAAGTCACCAATATCGATTTTAGGAAGTTCACGCTGAACTGCAAACTTATCACAGTTTTCGCAAAGGCTTCCCACAACATCATAAACTTCTGTCTTAGGCTCATTTTCTTTTCCTGAAACTGTAACTTCATGATAAGAACCATACATACCAGGTCTCATAAGATCTGCCATACATGAATCAACAGCAATGTATTCGCGGTAAATATGTTTCTGATGAATTGCAGTAGTAACAAGCCAGCCATAAGGACCTGTAATTGGACGACCACATTCCCAGTAAATTTCAAGAGGATCAAGACCTGCAGGAACTACAACACGGTCGTACTCTTTTCTGATTCCCTGAGCAACAACATCATAGTCAACAGCTTTCTGATCTGGTTTATAAGGAATTCCAAGACCACCACCAAGATCAACAAACTCAATTCTTACTCCACACTTTTCTTTGATTTCTGTACAAAGTTCAAAAAGAAGCTTTGCTGTATCAACAAAGAAGGCAGGATTCAATTCGTTTGAAGCAACCATTGTGTGAAGACCAAAATGCTGCACACCTTCTTCTTTACAGATTTTGTAAGCTTCAAAAATCTGCTGTCTTGTCAAACCATATTTTGCTTCTTCAGGTTTTCCGATAATGGAGTTACATCCCTGCTTTTCAGGACCTGGATTATATCTGAAGCAGATAGTATCAGGAAGTTTACCTAAATGTTTTTTCAAATATTCAATATGAGTAATATCATCAAGGTTGATGATGTTTCCTCTATCAAATGCATACTGATATTCTGAAGCAGGAGTTTCATTTGAAGTAAAGATTACATGCTTACCTTTAATTCCTGCCATTTCTGAAAGCATAAGTTCAGGAAGTGAAGAACAGTCAGCACCACAACCTTCTTCTGCAAGCACTTTAAGAAGATATGGATTAGGACATGCTTTTACAGCAAAGTGCTCTCTGAACACTGGAAAGATACTGAATGCTTTTGTAAATTTCTGCATGTTTTCGCGGATTGCTTTTTCATCGTAAAGATAAAAGGGTGTTGGAAATTTCTTAACTAAATCTGTAAGCTGCTCTTTATTTAACGGAAAATTTGAACTCATATAAACCTCAATGAAAAAAATTATAATGAAATTAAAAATGATTTTAAATTACTTTTAAATGGAAATTTATTTAAGTTCCGATTTTTACAATTACAGCCTTATTTTTCTTTAAACAGATTTGTTACATGAAATTGTGTAAGATCCTTAATGACTTCTCCTGCAATCAAAAGTCCTGCAACAGATGGCGTAAATGCGTTGCTTCCTGGAGACTGTTTTTTTGATACACCGTTTCTTGTTGAATCTGAAAATCCTTGCGGCTTTTCTTTTAGGGAATTTTCAACTTCTTCAGGAATTGGTGCAATTGCTTTTTCTGTTGAGAATACACACTTTAACCGTTTGATTCCCCGCTTCTTTAGTTCATTACGCATGACACGAGCTAAAGGACATACTGAAGTTCTGGAAATATCTGCAACTTTAAATTGTGCTGGATCGACTTTATTGCCCGCTCCCATAGAACTGATTATGGTTTTTTTTAATTTCTTTGCCTTTAATATAAGATCAAGCTTTGCGGTAACTGTATCAATACAGTCAACGATGTAATCATACTGTGATAAATCAAACTGAGAAGAATTTTCCGGAAGATAAAAACATTTATATTTTGTTACCTTGCACTCTGGATTAATATCATGAATACGTTGTTCAGCCACATCAACTTTATACTGGCCAATTGTGGAATGCAGGGCATACAACTGACGGTTAAGATTAGAAACGCAGACTTTGTCATCATCTACAATATCAATAGCACCAATTCCCGAACGGACAAGTGCCTCAACAACAAAGCTTCCAACTCCACCAATTCCAAAAACAATTACCCTGGATTGAGCCAGTTTATTCATATTCTCTTTTCCAAATGTCAGTGCAGTTCTTGAAAACTGGTATTCCATATTTTCCTCAAAAACTAAATCAATAGTATATAAAACAATTTTAAATTAGAAACAAAGTCTGCTATAATAATTCCATAGAGGAATAAAAATGGCAACACCAAAAGAAACATTTTATGAAAACCAGGCTGCAACAATTATCAAAAAATTGAATATGCGCAAAATGGAAGGTTACTACTGTAAAAATGTAGAAGAAGCAAAAGCAAAAATGCTTGAGCTTATAGGAAATGAAAAAAAGACAGTCGGATACGGCGGATCAATGACATTAGATGAAAATGGATTTAAGGATTCTGTAACTGCTGCAGGACACGAACTTATTATCCGAGAAAACTATAAAACTCCTGAAGAAGAAAAAGAATTAAAATCCAAACTTACAAACGCAGATTTCTTCCTTATGAGTACAAACGCAATTACTTTGGATGGTGAACTTGTAAACATTGACGGCCGTGGTAACCGTGTAAGTTATCTCATTTACGGACCTGATAATGTAATAGTAATTGCTGGAATGAATAAAGTTGTATCAACTGTAGAAGACGGTTATCGCCGCATCCGTAACATTGCAACCCCACCTAACTGCAACCGCCTTGATTGTAAGACACCTTGTGCTACCACAGGTAAATGCGGCGAATGTTTTACCGACAGCATCTGCTGCGAATTTGTAACAACAAGAATGTCCCGAGTTCCTAACAGAATCAAGGTCATTCTTGTTGGTGAAACACTTGGTTATTAATAACTATTAATAACAAACGAACAGGCATAATTGAAATTTATTTTATGCTTGTTCGTCTAGCAAATTACTCAATCCTAGTAAGAATATTCCCGGCAGAATTACTTTCATCATTAGTAACCACAATTGCTTTCATATTCTTTGAATATTCATAAAGTCTCTTTGCCGCATCTTCAAGATCTTTAACAGTCAGGTCAAGAAGATTCTGCAAACGTTGTTTTCTATATTCTGGCAACAGAGCACTTAAGCATCTGCTGAAACACAAGCTTCCTCTTTCTTTTGGAGAAATATCAGAAACTGCAAGACCATATGTTCTGATTACAATATCATTCAATTCTTCCTGAATGAATTTTTTATGAGATAGCTGTTCTAAACTCTTTTGATAAAGCTCAATTGATTTTAACGGTTCCGGATCTCTTTGAGTCTGAAATCTTACAGTCCCATCAGAGGCATAAGATCCTGCACTTACATCATATGCTCCATTACATTTTCTTATCTGCTCATACAAAACTGTATTTGAAAACCATTGCATCAATGCATCTTCTGCAGCATATTCCTTTGAAGGATACTGAGATGCATTGAAGATGGCTATTGAACTATTATTTTCTTCTTTTGTAACGATTGTGTTTATCTCAAAACCATCCTGTATTTTTTCAGGAAGTTTCATTTCTTTTCTGAGCCAGCAAGCATCATATTTCAATGCTGGTTTTAATTCATTAAAGCCTGCATATTTTATAAACTCAATTAATGCAGCTTTTGATTTTTCAATCTGCTCCTTGGAAGCAAATACATTGAATACAGCACCAGAAGAAATAACCTTTCTGTAAATATCAATAGTTTTTGAAATTAGTTCATCCATATCCAGCTTCTGCATTTGCTTGTAATAAGATGGAATCTGCGGACTGTTAAGATAATCATGCAATTCAAGACGAGCAGTACACTGAGCATGTATATAATGAGCCCCGTAAAGAGGTGCTTTATCTCCTCTTATCTGCTGAAGATAATTCGAATACTGAAGCTTAAACTGATTAATATAAGTTACATCATTAAAGTTTTTGTTAAAAATATATTCAGCAATGAGTGCAAGACCTTCCTTAATTTTTCTGTTGAAAATCGAAAATGAAATATTCAACCAGTAGCGGTTTTCAAATATTTCTTTTCTTGTTTCATATACTGGAATATTTCCGGCATCAAAACCATATTCATTAATATCAACAGATTCATTCGAAAGAATCTGAAATGAATCTTTAACGTCATTATCACCAAATCCCAGTTTTTTGAAAAATGGAAGACCTTCGATAAAGAGGAACAGTTCTTCAGGTAAAAGAACATCCAAAGGAAAACAAATTGAAAAATTTGTTTTTTTCATAATTTCCTGCACTGAAGAAAAAATAAATACTTCACCTTTATCTGTTTTTATTTTTTCAACATCTGCAAGACCAACGTCCTGTGGTAATGGCAGATCTGAAATCTTAACTTCAGGAAATTTATGAGAATGTTTTCCTTCTAAACATTCCCTCTGATACATATTAAATTTTTCAATGTCAGAATTTATTTTACTTTCTGGAATACTTCTGATAATTTCATCAAAGTGTTTATTCTGCATTTCTTCCAGATTTTGAAAATAGTTTTCATCAGGAATCATTACCACAAAGGCCTTGTGAGGATTATCGATGAAATATTTTTTTGTCATATTTTCAAATAAATTATTTTCTGCCTTAGAAAACAATTCCTTATCGCGTATCCAGAAACTTTCAGGATCAACAAGGTTTACAAAAGGATCATAACTTTCATTCCACCCTGAAAAACATGGATCGTTAAGAGCAGTTGGAACAATATCAAATTCATTATCTTCGAAATTGTAATCCTGGTTTGTACAGAAAAACTCCACTGTTTCCGAATCAATTCCCTTTTCTGCTACTCTCTCAAATAATGACATAAGATATTTTTTTGCATCAGGAATATCTTTTCGATCTACACCATAAAGTGTAATCGTAAAAACACGGTGCATTGATGTTCCGAATGTATCAACATCACCATAAGTTCCATACTTTGGTGCAATTAGTTCATCTGTCAGTACATAAGACAGCAGATTGAAAAAATCATCACGAGTATTTATTTCATCACGGTCACCGTCTTCAATAGAAAATCTAAGTTCCAGTGCGGCTTCTGAAGTTCCGTAATGTGGTACAGAAATTTCAAATTCCTGAAGCTCTTTAAAAGGAATTACATTGTCATTGTTCAAAGCTCTTTCTGTTCCCGCAGGAAGTTTTGAAAGCAGTTTTTCTTCAAGGAATTTCAACTGCTCCTCAAAATCAATATTACCGAAGAGAAACAAAAAACAGTTTTTTGGAACATAATATTTTCTGTGGAATTCACGGATATCTTCTACAGAACATTCAGGAATATGAAGAGGGTCTCCTCCCTGAATATTATTTTCATTCGATCCTGGCTGAAAATCTCTGTTCAGCTTTCTGTAGGCAAAAGCAGCTTTTTCATCATCGTTGTTCATCTCATTAAATACAACGCCGTTGATTTTTAGACTGCCCTTTTCATCCTTTTCTATTCTCCAGCCTTCCTGCATAAAAGTTTCATCTGTAAGAAGAGGAAAAAATACACTGTCACCCATTATATCCAGAAGATTGTAGAAATCTTTTGGAACACATGTTTCTGCAAAAAACGATGTACTTGTTTTTGAAGTGGCTGCATTTAAATCCTTACATGGACTTTTCTGCTGAAGCTTAAAAAATAATTCTGAATCAGGAAATTTTCTGCTTCCGTGTAATACAGAATGTTCCAGAATGTGGGCAATTCCCCTATCATCTTCAATTGGTGTTTTAAAATTAAAACAAAAGTAGTTATTTATTTTATCAGTTACAAACTTGAATATTTCTAAACCAGTTCTGTCATGTCTTACCCAGATTCCTTTTCCTCTAAAGTAAGCAAGTTCTTCTTCTTTTAATACCGTAAAGCCGTTTACCATATCTTTGTATTATAGCATATTCAGACCAAGCAGCTACAGGTTATTTTGCTAATCCCAGTAAATTTGATCCATTACTGCACCATCAAACTGAATCTTTCCTGCCTTCTCATCCATTCTGGCAATTTCGTCTCGAAGCCTTCCTTCAACTTCGTCTTCAAAACCCTTCAGTGCTGCAAATGGAAGGAAAATTTTTGCCCGGTTTTCAAGCCTCATGCATTCTGGTCTACCCTCAGCAGGCGGCCACTGTGTGTTGATAATATCATCGTAATTTCGGTTTCCAGCGCCATTCATGCTTTGTGGCCTCCAATCTGTGCATTGCGTTCACGGGTGGTAGCACCTTCCTGATAGCTGTGGGCCTTCAACATGGCGTTCTTTCCATACCGTTTCTGTATTCCAAGGACGGCCGCCTGGATCTTTTTTTCACGCTCATCTTCTTCGATATCATCAAATAAAGTCGCCTGAACATTTTTTGAAGAAATGATGTTTGCGGCACAGATGTTAATTCTGCGTACTGTAAGATGGGGGTCTACAATACAGTCAAAAATTTTAAGAATGCCACCCATGATTTTTGACATAAGGTTTGTCTCAAAACCAAAGTTAACGCCGCCATGAGCAGGTCGGGGAATTTTCCTTCCATAATAATCTATATCGTATTCCCCTTCATAATTATCTGTAATGCAGGAATTATCATAACCGATATACAGTCCAAAGCTTGCAGCGGCAATCTGTTTTTCTGTCATATCCATTACCAGACGTTCAGTCATCTCTTTTACAATAAGCCTGGCTTCTTCGTAAGCATAAGGCCTGTGAAGAACCTGTCCAGTGCTGAGACTGTGAGCCTGAGAATGATATGATTTTATATGCCTGATGGTACAAGGTTCATATCCCCATGCATGATCAATGAGGATTTCTGCATCAATACCGAAAGTCTTATAAAGCTCTTGAAGTCCCAGTGGCGTAAGTGAACGGCGGGCCACATCACCTAGAGTAAACATGTAATTTTTATTCAATCTTCGCTGGGTTCCCGGTCCGATGCGCCAGAAATCTGTAAGGGGCTGATGATTCCATAAAGTACGCCGAAATTCCTTTTCGTCCAGCTCTGCAATGCGGACACCGTATTTATCAGGCGGGCTGTGTTTTGCAACTATGTCCATTGCGACTTTGCAGAGAAAAAGATTTGGGGCAATACCACAGGTAGCGGTTATACCGGTATTCCTCAAAATATGATGAATTACAGTCTGGCACAATGTGTGGGCATCAGTGTTGTATAATTTAAGGTAAGAAGTTACATCGATAAAAACTTCATCAATTGAATAAACATGAATGTCTTCAGGAGAAAAATATTTAAGGTAAATCTCGTATATATCCGCAGAATATTTGATGTAAAGGGACATCCGTGGAACTGCAGTAATATAGTTCAGATCTTTTCCAGTCTGTCTCTTAACTTCTCTTGCTTTCTGAACTACTTCAAAAAGCCGTGACCTTCCGCTTAAGCCGTAAGCTTTAAGACTTGGTGTAACCGCAAGGCAGATTGTCTTTTCAGTACGACTTACATCAGCCACAACCAGATTGGTTGTCAGAGGATCAAGTCCTCGCTCTACGCATTCCACACTTGCATAAAAACTCTTCAGGTCAATGGCAATATAAGTTTTTGCCCAGCCTTCAGCAGAGCTGTTCTGAAAATTATTGATCGAGCTGTCAGTTACACCATTCATCAGATTTTTCCACTATTCAAATTTATATATAATACATAATAATACTTAACATAATTACAGTAATTATAATAGTGGTATTTTGGCTAATTGTCCATTCTTTTTAAAGGAATTTTTAAGTCACCGATTTTTCCCCATATACACACTTTTTACTTGAATTTTACCTTCTTGTTATTGCAATTTTCTATTGTTAATTTATTAATATATGTATGATTTATATTCTAGAAGATGATGAAAATATCAGAAAGCTCATTGTTTACACATTACAGAGTCATGATTATAAATGCAGAGGCTTTGACCGGCCTTCTGAATTCTGGGCATCTCTTAAAAGCACAAAACCAGAACTTTTGCTTCTGGACATAATGCTTCCTGAAGAAGACGGAATTTCCATTCTTAAGAAAATCCGTCAATCACCTTTGTTGAAATCAATTCCTGTAATCATGCTGACTGCAAAGGATACAGAATTTGATGTAGTAACCGGACTTGATGCAGGAGCAGATGATTATGTTACAAAGCCCTTCGGAATGATGGCACTTGTCTCAAGAATAAAAGCCGTTCTCCGCCGCTATGAAAAGACAGAGGAAGTTTCAGAAATACTAAAAATCAATGACCTGAAGATAGACATAACAAAACATGAAGTTTATGTAAAAGATCATCAGGTTTTTTTGACCGTAAAGGAATTTGATCTACTTGTACTTCTCATTCAGAACCGCAGTAAAGTCATGACCCGTGAGCAGCTTCTCGATTCCGTATGGAAAATTGATGCTGACATTGAAAGCAGAACCGTTGATGTTCATATAAAAACTTTGCGCCAGAAACTTGAAACTGCAGGTGAACTAATCGAAACAATCCGAGGTGTAGGATACAAGGTGAATTAAAATGAAAAATAAATCTTTAACTTTTAAAATTTTCCTTTCAACTTTTTCTGTTGGAGTTCTTGTTTATTTTCTATGTGCACTCGTTTTCATCACCAACATGTATGGTTATTTTGAAAAAAAGATTTTTGAGGAATTAAAAACCGAAAGTACACTTCTTGAAGGCTATAATCTTTCCGAAAATTCAGAAGATCTTTCAGCTCTTTCAGAACTTAAGACACAGAACAGAATCACACTTATACACACAGACGGAACAGTATATTTTGACAATACCGTAGATGCCTCAGGCATGGAAAACCATGCACTTCGTTCTGAATTTTTAAAGGCCAAGGAAGATGGAATGAGTACTTCAAGCCGTTACTCTTCTACAATGCTTGAAAAGACTTTGTATTTTGCAAAGCTTCTTGAAAACGGTGATGTATTGCGTATCTCATGTGACCAGCATACAGTCGGAGTTCTTGTTCTCGGAATGAGTCAGATTCTTCTTATAATGCTTGTTATTGCAATGATTATTTCAGGAGTCACTGCAAGTATTCTTTCTAAAAAAATTATTGAGCCTCTTAACAAAATCAATCTTGAAAATCCTGAGAGTTCAGATGTTTACGAGGAACTTAAACCATTTACAAAACGGATCGCAGAAGAAAACTTTGAAAAATCCCAGAGAGAAGAACTCCGTCAGCAGTTTACTGCAAATGTAAGCCATGAACTGAAAACTCCACTTACCAGTATTTCTGGTTTTGCAGAAATATTAAAACAAGGTGGAACTGACGAGAAAACCACAAAAGATTTTGCAGATACGATTTACGAAGAAAGCCAGAGAATGATTGCTCTCGTAAATGACATCATCAAACTTTCAAAGCTTGATGAAAAATCAATCTCACTTGAAAAAGAACCTTTAAGCCTTCGCGAAATTACAAGAGAAGCCATAGAAGTCATAACACCTATAGCAGAAAAGAAAAATGTAAGTCTCAATCTTTCCGGCGATTCAGGCCTCATAAATGGTGTCAGACCAGTAATTTATGAAATGGTCTACAATCTCATCGATAACGCTGTTAAATATAATAATGAAAACGGAATCGTAAGTATCAGAATCGAAACAATTACAGAGACTCACAATGTCATACTAACAGTTCAAGACAACGGCATCGGTATTCCGGAACGAGAAAAAGAACGCATTTTTGAGCGTTTCTACCGTATCGATAAAAGCCGTTCCCGGGAGCTTGGGGGAACAGGACTTGGATTGAGCATCGTAAAGCATGCAGCAAAATATCACAATGCATCAGTTCTCGTTGAAAGTAAAGAAGGTGACGGAAGTACTTTCAAAGTGATATTTATATTATAAATTTTACATAAATTTTACATAAACTTCATTTTCAAAATTTCTGTAAAAGTTTACTTTATAATTGCTTCAGCATATTCGAGGCAGCAGGAGGTAACTTTGTTTTTAAGCATTATAGGACAGATATTTGGATTTATCGGTTCACTTTGTCTTCTCCTTTTCGGCATGAATATGCTTTCAGATGGAATTCAAAAAGGTGCCGGAAGCAATCTTCAGAAAATGCTTGGTAAAATTACCGGAAATAGATTTGCCGCAGTCCTCACCGGAATCGGGGTCACAGCTGTTATCCAGTCTTCTGGTGCCACAACTGTTATGGTTGTAAGTTTTGTAAATGCAGAGATTTTAACTCTGACACAGGCTATCGGAGTAATATTTGGTGCAAATATCGGTACTACAGTTACTGCCTGGATTGTCTCCTTCTTTGGATTTTCATTTTCAATTTCTGCTGCTGCCATTCCACTTTTTGGCCTGGGATTCATTCTTAAATATTTTAAGCAATTTAAAATTCATAACTTTGCAGATTGCTTTATGGGATTTGCACTGCTTTTTATGGGACTTGGACTTCTTAAAGATACTCTTTCATTAAGCCCTTCTTCTGTTGCATTCCTTCAGAAATTTGATTCCATCGGAATTGCAGGAATTTTACTTGGTGTGTTTATCGGAGCTTTTGTTACTGCTCTTATTCATTCTTCATCTGCAATGACGGCAATCGTTCTTACAATGGCTGCTAACGGAAGTCTCAGTTGGGAGCTTTCTGCAGCTATTGTTTTAGGAAGCAATATCGGTTCTACAATTGATGCAGTAATGTCCAGCTTTGGCGCATCAGTAAATGCTCGACGCACTGCACTTGTTCACGTTGGATTTAATGTAGCTGGAACTTTAATTGCCCTGCTTGTATTTAAACCTTTCCTTGCACTTGTTGATTTAATTGTACCAGGAATTCCTTCACAAAATATTACAACTCACATTGCAATGCTTCATACAATTTTTAATCTTTGCGCAACTCTTATTTTTATACCATTTGTTGATCAGATTGCATCTCTTGCAAAAAAAATCATAAAAGATAACAGAGCAGAAGAAAATGAACATTACAAACTTCCTGCAATTCTTCCTTACTCACATGTAAGTGCTGACCTTTATTCTTTCCAGATTCAAAAAGAAATTACAAAAATGTCAATCAAGGTTATGGAAATGTTTGATTGCATTACAAATACACTTACTAATGAAAAAAATATAGAAGAAGAAAATAAAACAGTTAACGCTATCGAAAATTATGTTGATGAAATGAATATTGCTATCACTGGATTTTTGCAGAAGTGTTCAAGACTTCCCACTGCAAATTCCACAGATAGAAACAATTTTGCTCGCCTAATACAGATTACTGATAATCTTGAAAACCTTAGCGATGAATGCAGTTCCATCATGCATACTATAAGAAAATTTTTTTCTGCATACGATGACTCAGACAAAGACATAAAACCTAAACGCACCAAAGAAATTTCTGACTATCTTGAGATGGTCCGAATTTTTTACGAACAGATTTGCATTTATCTTTCAACTGGAATTTCTTCAGAAGAACGTCTTAATGCAGAAATTATAGAACAGAAAATCGATGACAAGAAAAAAACTCTTCGTCGTCTTTCACGCAAGCGAATTGAAAATGGCAGTGATGTTAAAATCGAACTCAATTACATCGACCTTGTTCGAAAAATCGAAAAGGCCGGTGACTGTGCGTTTAGTATTGTTCAGGTAAGCTAAAGTTTATATAAACTTACTTCAAAAACTATTACAGATACTTTTTCATATCTTGACCTTCAACACCAGCATAAAGTTCAACAAAACCTTTTGCTGGAGATGAATTGATTTTTGGAATCAGAACTTCTTCAATCTGGAAAAATCCAACATCACTGCTCATAAAGACTTCAATCTGAATCGGCTTTTCATTCCCTTGATGGATTTTGACGCTTTCAATTGAATTAGCAGAATACTTGTGAATGTCGCCCACACTTGGTTTTGTGTTAAGTTCCATAGGAATGCGTGCTCGGCCCTTTGTCATATCGCAGCCATCAGCAATCAGAATTAAACCAGCCTCTATTGAATGAATACGTCGTGTGCCCATGTGTCCCAAAATTCCTTCCATTGCCATCGACCGGATTATTACCCGCCTGTTCAAATCCGATTTATCAGAAAGGAATTTTGTAAGAACGCCATCAATTACAGGTTGAGCTAAGATACCTGAATAAAGCTCATGATCCTGACGACCGATTGTCATTCCAAAGTCGTGGAAAAATCCTGCAAAAATCACTGCCGTTACACTATCAGAAAAACTTCCTGCCTGTTCCGTTTCGAGAGACGTTTTAATTCCTCCCTGATGAAGAATTTTAATCATCTTAAGTGCGTTACGGCATACTGTCCTCATGTGAACAGGACCGTGATCATTATAACCAAGCCTTACAATAGATACATTGTTTGCATAATTTTGAACTGCTTCAATTTCAGGGTCTTCAATCAATTCTTTTATTACAAGAAGAGGAAGCTGATCTTTTTCCTCAGTCATTTCTATAATTTCTGTTGTAAGAGCAATTAATTTCTGGTCAACGCTTATTTCTTTTGGACTTTTCATACCTTTAATTATACTAATTATTCACGAAAACATATACCCACAGATTTTGCCGGTTTTATGATATCGATTTATTATCAACAATTTTCGTAAAACCGGCAGCTTTTTTAAGATCAACTGAAATTATCCATAGCTTTACTTGCTTCAACCAACTTATCTATTAACACTTTATCTGTAAGAGAATTGATTTTGATTCCAAAATAAAAGCAGGACGACAGTTTTTTTCATAGAATATTTTCTCTAGTTATTTTTTTATGTCAGCAAGTGTACATTTCCAGCTGAATGGAATTGCGAATTTTGAAATTCCGTTTTTATCTGTTGAAATACGAACACCTGATGTGAGGCTTCCAAATTTATTAGGAAGGTCATATGTTACATTTGGATAGATTTCAGTTTTTACTGAATCAGCATTTCCAAGCATTGCAGTAACTTTAGCTTTTACCCCAACACTGAGTGAATCATTTACATTGTATGTGACGAGAACCTTTGTCTGGAATGGAATTACATCTTTACCATCATTCTGATAATTTTTTGTTACACCTTCATCAAGATATTCATTTGTCAAACCACATGCAGCATCAGCACCTATTAAGAGCCCAATATCCTTAAAATTGTAACCAGCAGTTACGCTTACTACATTCTTAGACACAGAAGGGATAAAATCAGTATCTGTTGCGTTATAGATATAACCTGCATTTAGTGTAAGATTTTTAACAGCTGACAATCCGGCAAATGCACTTGCAGTAAACTTGTTTCCAGTAACATTCTGGAATGAACCACCTGCGGTCATTATATCTTTAATTCCAAAGTTAAAACCAAAATCTAAACCAAGCTTATCAGGATCTAAGAAAGATCCATCATCACCTTTTACTCCAGCTGCAAGATTCATAGTCACATTTTTTTCATCTCCAAATGCCCAGTTACTTACTGCACCAAAACCATTCTGAAGAATCCTTGCATATTTCGGATAATCGTCACTTGCAACAAGATAACCAGCGTTTACAGGTACCTTTGTGAATAAATCATTTCCTGCAATCAAGTTAAACTGATCAACAGGTTTAAAGCGACCATATCCACGAAAACGAACAGTACTGTCCTTTCCATTTAACTTTGTTGTACCAATTTCCATTCTGAGACGAGCATCAAACATTTTTGAGCTTGCATCAAGCTGCAGTCTGTTACTGGCTCTTGTAGTATTTGAAAATTCATTTTTGTAATTTCCATTTTCATCTTTCTGATTTTCAAAAACAAATAAATCAGAACCACCTGTACTGACGCTGTCACCACCAAATGTGTTAACAAGCTTAAACGACTGTGCAGAAACTGCACTACATGCCAGAACTGTGGCAGCAACAACTGTTAAAATTTTTTTCATATAGATCCTCGTCATATTATTTAGATTTGGTGAAAAACCTTTCAGAACTATGCTAGAAAAGATTCCGATTCACCTTGATTTTAAGATGACACATTTAATATAAAAGATTTGTGTTAAGACTTAATGAAAAATGTGTTAAGTGTTTGTAAAACTCATGCAGAATGCATGAGCTTTTATAGAGTTATTTTAAATCACCAGTCATTGCAAAGATTACCCACTCTGCAATATTTGTTGCGTGATCACCTATTCTTTCAAAATATTTTGCAATTAGAAGATAATCTGCAATTTGTTCACCAAGAGCAGTTTTGTTCTGAATCTGCCAGATTAATTCTCTTTTAATTGTATGATACAATTCGTCAACATCATCATCTCTTGCAATTATTCTTTTTGCCAAATCAATATCACGGTTTATATAAGCTCTGATACTATCTTTAATCATTATCTGAATTGCACTTCCCATTTCGTTAAGCTGAGAATTGATATACTTTCCAAGAACATCCTGGCCGTTTACATTTACAGCACACATCTTTTTAAGAAGGTCTGCAACATCTCCTGCATGATCTCCAATACGTTCCATATCAGTAACCATTTTTAATGCTGCAGTAATAAAACGAAGGTCTGTAGCCATAGGCTGTTGCTGTAAAAGAAGCTTAATACAGTGCTGTTCAATTTCTCTTTCTTTCTCATCAATTGAATCATCAGCTTTGATGATTGAATCAGCTGATTCTGCATCATTAGACATAAGTGCAAGAATTGAACTTTCGATTGCAACTTCAATCATTTTTCCCATAGTAATGATAGAAGTATTTAAATGTCGTAACTCTTCTTCATATTTCTCACGCATATCAACCAAACCTTCCTGTAATGTAGTCTTCAGTTTTGTGATTTTTAGGCATACTAAAAATCTGTTCTGTAATTCCTTCTTCGATTATTTCACCAAGCAGAAAGAAAACTGTTTTATCACTGATTCTTACTGCCTGCTGCATATTGTGAGTTACAATTACGATTGTGTATTTATCTTTGAGTTGCATTACGCAGTCTTCGATTTTAGAAGTTGAAATCGGATCAAGAGCAGATGTTGGTTCGTCCATCAAAAGCACATCTGGCTGGACAGCAAGAGCACGGGCAATACATAATCGCTGCTGCTGCCCACCACTTAATGCCAGAGCCGATTTTTTTAAATTGTCTTTCATCTCATCCCAGATGGCAGCATTTCTTAAAGACTGCTCAACAATTTCATCAAGCTCAGATTTTTTTCTAATACCATGCGTGCGCGGTCCATAAGCGATATTGTCATAAATGCTCATGGGAAATGGATTAGGCTTTTGAAAAACCATTCCTACTTTTTTGCGCAGAATATTCACATCCATCTTACGATCAAAAATATCATCACCATCCAATAATATTTTTCCTGTAATCCGGCAGCCTTCTACCATATCATTCATTCTGTTTAAGCTTTTAAGCAGCGTAGATTTACCACATCCACTTGGCCCGATGAATGCCGTAATTCTGTTTTGTTCAATATTCAGATTGATATTCTTAAGGGCATGAAAATTGCCGTAGAACAAATCTAATTTTTCAATTTTAATTTTTTCCATAAGAAAAATTTCCTATATGCTTTGCAACAATACCTGCAAGAAGATTGATAGCTACAACCAACACAAGCAGTACAACCGCTGTGCCAAAAGCCTGTCCGGTGTGTAAACCTTCAGAGCTCAACACATACATATGCACTGCCAGTGTTCTTCCTGATCCAAATACTCCCAGAGGAATTTGAGCAACAGTTCCTGCTGTGTAAATAAGTGCTGCAGTTTCTCCAACAACACGCCCTGTAGCAAGAATAATTCCACTTAAAATTCCAGGAATTGCACTTGGAAGTACAATTTTAAAAACTGTCCTTAACTTACCTGCTCCAAGCCCAAAACTTCCTTCCCTAAAAGAATCAGGTACAGAAAGCAGAGCCTCTTCTGTAGTTCGCATAATTACAGGAAGAATCATGATTACCACCGTAAAGCTTCCTGCCATAAGCGAATATCCCCAGTGCAAAGCTCCAACAAATAAAAGCATTCCAAAAAGACCGTAAACAATAGAAGGAATTCCCGTTAGTGTTTCTGTAGTAAGTCTGACAAGTTTTACAAAACGGTTTCCTTTCTTTGAATATTCCACAAGATAAATTGCAGAACCGATTCCCAATGGACATGCAATTAACAACGCAAGCAATATCATTAAGAGCGTATTTACAATAGCTGGAAATACAGAACAGTTTTCTGAAGTGTAGGTTAACTCAAAGAGTGATGGTGTTAAAAACGGAATTCCTTTTACAAGAATGTATAAGAGCATAAAAATCAGGACACCTAAAGTTAAAAAAGCACATAAATAAACAACTGACCGAATTATCAATGTTCTTGATTTTTGTTTTATCAACATTTACTGCTCCTGTTTTTGACCAGATTGAATGTCATATTGATTCCAAGAATAAACACAAACAAAACCACACCTGTTGCAATCAAAGCTTCTCTGTGAAGATCAGCAGCGTAGCCCATTTCGATTACAATGTTTGCTGTCAATGTCCTCACACCTTTCAAGATAGAATCCGGAATGCGAGCCTGATTTCCTGCAACCATAATCACTGCCATAGTCTCCCCGATTGCCCGTCCTATTCCCAGAATAACACCAGCAAGGATTCCAGATTTTGCAGCAGGAAGCATTACCATGAATACAGCACGCTCATGAGTAGCACCTAATGCCCTGGCTCCTTCATAATAGGTTGAAGGCACAGAGTTAAGGGAACTTTCAGAAACAGAAATTATGGTCGGTAAAATCATCATTCCTAAAAGCAGTGATGCTGTAAGAATCGAGCTTCCGTTTCCGCCAAATACATTTCTTACAAAAGGAACGATTACCATAAGTCCAAAAAATCCATAAACCACACTTGGGATTCCTGCAAGCAAATCGATTCCATTTTTTAGGATTCCATGCAGTTTCTTAGGACAGAATCTCGAAAGAAAAACTGCTGTCATAAGTCCAACCGGTACTCCAAAAATAATTGCTCCTGCAGTCACATACAGACTTCCCACTATCATCGGAAAAATTCCATAAAGATCATTTCCTGGTTTCCACTTCTGTCCAAACAGAAAATCAATAACTCCAATTTTATGAATAGCAGGTATTCCATTTGCAAATAAAAAGAGACAAATCATCAAAACCGCAAGAATTGAAAATCCTGCGGTTAAGAGAAAAAGTATTTCAAAAACCTTTTCCTTTTTTTTCATTTATTTGATTTCACTCCACTTCTGGATTTTACCCATGTAGATGTCACGAACTATTTCGATTTTTGCATTAACAAGGGGATTTGCTTTATTAACTACAACTGCGATACCATCAATGGCGATTGTGATTTCTTTGAGACCTTTTGCTTTTTCTGTTTCTTTAAGACCACGACTTGCCATTCCAATATCACATGTACCGTTTGCAGCATTTGTAACACCAGTTGTTGAATCACTTGTCTGAAGTTCGATCCTTGCATTTGGATTTACACTTTTGTAAGCTTCAATTAATTTTTCCATTACAGGTGATACAGAGCTTGAACCTGCAACTACAACTTTTCCTGAAGCCTTGTTAGAAGTAAATGATTTTGATTCGACCGCAATATATTTATTCTTTTCAACAATCTTCTGACCTTCAGAACTCATAATAAAGTTTACAAAATCCTGTGCAGGAGCTGAAAGCTTTTCTTTTACAGCAATGTTGAAAGGACGGCTGATTTTATAGCTTTTGTTCTTGATATTTGAAACTGTTGCATCTACACCTTCAATCTTTAAGGCTTTAACAGAATCGTTTAACGAACCAAGTGAAACATAACCGATTGAGTAAATGTCTCCTGCAACGCTCGTAAGCATTACTGAAGTTGAATTTGTAATTGCAGCCTCCTCTGTTGTGTAGTCAACTTTTTTTCCGCTTGAATTTTTCTGTTCAACACCGAAAAGTTCAATGAATGCTCCACGAGTTCCGCTTCCTTCTTCTCGGCTCATAACAGAAATTGTTTTTTTGCTGTTGAATTTTGGAGCAGCAAAAACTGATGCGCCGGCCATAACAGTTAAAGCCAAAGCAGTAATTTTTTTGAGTGAAAGTTTCATAAAAAGAAATCTCCTGTAAATTAAGATGGCATTAATCTACAGGAGATGTGTTAAAATATTGAGAAGATTTGGTTAAGTCTGTGTAAAATAAAAGACAAAGGGAATGTATAGTCGCCCTGTCCATGCTTGTCCATACCCCTTTTTTGCGTTATTATTACATTTATGGCATATGAAGTAACAGCGACAAGACGCCGCCCTAAAAATTTCGAAGATCTTATCGGTCAGGAATTTGTTGCGGCAACATTAAAGAATTCTATTAAAACAGGAAAGATTGCACACGCGTACCTTTTTACAGGTCCACGTGGCTGTGGAAAAACTTCCACTGCCCGCATCCTTGCAAAAGCATTAAACTGTGAGAACGGTCCTACAGATACACCTTGCTGTACCTGTTCAACCTGTCAGGAGATTACAAAAGGTTCCAGTCTTGATGTAATCGAAATCGACGGTGCTTCAAACACAGGAATTAACGATGCCCGTCAGGTAATCGAAGAAGTAAAATTTCCACCTAACTCAAGCCGCTATAAAATCTACATCATAGACGAAGTCCACATGATTTCAAATCAGGCCTTCAATGCACTTTTAAAAACAATTGAAGAACCACCACCATATGCTGTTTTTATTTTCGCAACAACAGAACTTCAGAAAGTTCCCGCAACTATTAAAAGCCGCTGTCAGCAGTTCAATTTCCGCCTTGTTCCAATTGAAAAAGTTAAGGAACAGCTTGCAGAAGCCTGCAAGGATATCGGTATTACTGCAGAAGATGAAGCTCTCTATTGGATTGCCCGTGAATCAACAGGATCGATGCGTGATGCATACACATTGTTTGATCAGGTTGCAGCATTCAGTGACGGTCACATCACATACGAAAAAATCCGCGACAAGCTTGGTCTTGTAGGAACAGAACGCCTTAACGACCTTTTCGATGACTGTGTTGACTCAAATGCAGCAGGCGTTACAGAAAAACTTGATCAGTTCCTTCAGTCAGGAATTTCCATCGAACAGCTTATTACAAACAGCGCCGATTATTTACGAAGCCTGCTTCTCATTAAAAGCGGCATTACAAAGGAATCTCTTCTCGGCCAGGCAGCTGACCGGTACAGCAAAAAAGTTCTTGGCGCATGGAACAGTGTTCAACTTGAACGAGGCCTTTCACTTTTCTTGAATCTTTATCGGGACATCAGATATTCCCTTTCACCAAGATACGAAATTGAATTGATTTTCTCAAAGCTGTGCTGGTTAAAGGAATATGTAAGTCCTGCAGAAATCAAGAAAGCCATCGACAGTGCTCAATCTCTTTTAATGCAAGGAGCAGCTTCTGTTCCTCAATCTCCTGTCTCAGGAGGAACTTCAATGCCTGGGTTTTCAGGCACTGCACAGACAGTAAGTTCTCAAAGTCAGACTGCTTCTCAAGTAAATGCACAACCAGCATCTCCATCTTTCAGCCAGAGTCAAGCTAATGCAGTGCCAGCAAGTGGAATACCAATGTTCAGTGCTTTGCAGAATAGCGGTCAGGAGTTTACCCCTCCACCACAACAAGAGGAAAATCCAGACCCTTTTTATAATGGCGGTGCCCTGCCGCCTGATAATACAGAGGCAGCAGATGATTATTCACAGCCAGTTCCACCAGATGAAATTCCTCCAAGTTTAGCTTATGAAGACACTGTTCAGCCAATGCAGTCTTCACCTTCTCAAGGCTCACAAAATCTTGCTGGAATCTCTTTGGAAAACATAAAAGCAAAGCTTGTTGCTACTACATCCATTGACGATGCTTTTATCAGCGCAAGCTTGATGCATACCGAAGACTGGAGTCTTAACGGTAATGTTATCGAAGCAAAGATTGAATCAGAATTTGAATTAAATCAGCTTATGGCTCGTGCAGCAATTATTTCTCAGATGATTTCAAATATTGTTGGTGAAAAAGTTTCCTTCAACCTCACATTAAAGCAGGTTGTAAAAATTGAAAGAAAGGTAGAAATACCAGAAATTGTAAATATTATTGCACGAACCTTTAAAGGTACTATTGTGGGAGGACAATAATGAATCCATTTGATATGCTTAAAAATATCGAACAGATGAAGTCACAGCTTGGAACAATGCAGGAAGAGCTTAAACAGATTACAGCTACAGGAAGTTCCGGCGGAAATATTGTAAACGTAACTATTAATGGAAAATTCGAAATCATCAATCTCAAACTTGATCCTATCTGCGTCGACCCAAGAGATGTTCAGATGCTTCAGGATTTAATCATTGCCGCTCATCACGATGCCATGTCAAAAATCCAGGAAGCCATTAAAGATAAATATGGACCTCTTCTTAACGGAATGAATATTCCGGGCATGTAATTTTTTTACTGCCATTACCTTCAGGAACCAGTATGAACGCAATTGATGAATTAACAGAAAGTTTTTCCCGCCTGCCAGGTATCGGAAAAAAATCTGCAGGCCGTCTTGTAAATTATATTCTCAGAGCCGATGCAGGCTATGTAAAAAAATTTGCATCTCAGTTAAACAGTCTTCAGGAAAAAATCAAACCATGCTCAATCTGTGGAACATGGACAGAAGATGATCCCTGTCCTATATGTACAGATTCACTTCGTGACAGATCAATTATCTGTGTTGTAGAACAACCTCAGGATGTTGCAACAATTGAAAGTTCCCACGAGTTTTCAGGTTTGTTTCATGTACTGGGTGGAGTTATTGCACCCCTTGAAGGTGTTGGACCTGATCAGCTTAACATTCAGGCCTTGTTAAAAAGACTTTCTGATGGAAGCGTTAAAGAAGTCATCATTGCAACTAATCCTACAGTTGAAGGTGATACAACAGCACTTTATCTTCAACGAATGATTGCAGCTGCAGCCGGCATAAAAGTCACACGACTTGCCTCAGGCCTTCCAGTGGGCGGAGATCTTGAATATGCCGACAAGCTCACCCTTGCAAGAAGTTTCAGAGGACGAACAGAAGTATAAAAAAGCAGGATTTTTTCCCGCTTTTTTATTCTGGAATAATCTGAAGGATTTCTTTTTCCAGTCTTGAAAACTCATATTCCTCTTTTGGGATAAACTCAAGAAATCTTCTATCTTCACTTTGTCCGATTAATGGCACATATTCTATACTTTCATTATTCTTCAAAAACCATATACGCAGAAATGAAAAACCACTTCCGCTGATATATTCATTTTTTTCACACAGAGGGCTTGCAATTCTTAAATCAGCAAGTTTTGTTTCTGCATTTCCACTGTTTGCGTTAAGGTCAACTGCACCTTTAAACAAATTGTAAGCTGTAATTAGATTTGCTTCATCTTCTTCAACCTGCTGACTTACAGGATTTTTCAGAGAGTTATATTGCTGCAGAAATCTCTCACGACGTTCTGATTCCATATCGGTAATACGCTGCTGGAGTCGTGCATCAGAGGAAAGCGGACGCACAGGTTCATACTTTCCGGAATCATTGAATCTGGAAAGTCTTTTTGAGAAATCCGAAACAGACTGTGAGAGCGTTTTTTTGTCCATAGGACTATTATAACTCTCTTTTAGCCGGCAAGCAATTCATACATTACTGCATAAAGATATTCAAACTTAACATTTTTCATATCCTGATATCTGCTTCCTGGAAAACGACTTCCAGTTGAGGTTTCTCAAATGGCTTTCTGAATGGAATGTGTTACTTGATATTCCCTCTATATATGCTAAAATCCCATTATGAATAAATTTTCTTACCTTTTATTTGACTTTGACGGTACATTATTCGACACAGCTCCCGGAATTTACAAATCCATGCAGCATGTCTGCGACCACTACAAGCTTCCTTACGGTGAAGCCGAATTCAAAAAGATGATCGGACCTTCACTTAAAGAAAGCTTTACTACAATTTTCCACCTGCCAGAAAGCGAAGTACCACAGGCAATAAATGTTTATCGGGAATATTATTCTACAGTGGGAATGTTCGACTGCACTCCTTATAACGGCGTATTTGAATTAATCGAAAAGCTACGCACAAAGGGTTTTAAAATCCTGGTAGCAACCAGTAAACCTGAATTATATGCAAAGCAAATTCTGGAACGAAAAGGTTTTCTTCACCTGTTTAATTTCGTAGGCGGCGCAGATTTATCAGAACAAAAACGCTGCGAAAAAATCGATGTTGTTAATTATGTTCTTAAAGAAAACAATCTTGTTAAAAAAAAGAATGAATGTCTTATGATCGGCGACAGAAAATATGACATTAACGGAGCTCATGCTGCTGACCTTAAGGCATTAGGAATACTCTGGGGCTTTGGAAACCGCGAGGAGTTTGAAGAAGCCAATGCTGACTTTATTCTTGAAACTCCCGAGCAGGTCTTTGAGTTTTTGTCTAACTGATTTTGAGCTGACGGTTCAGATTTCTGATTGAAATATATTTTCCAAGGTTAATCATACATCTTACAAACTCATCTGAGATTACAGCTATAAACACGCCGGTAATTCCAAGATGGAAAACCTTAACACAAAGCAATGCAAGACCAATTACAAAGATGGTTCCAAAAATCTGTGTAAACAGCATCCACATTGTATCTCCATAACCGCGAATTGAGTTTCCGAGAATTATATTTCCTGACTTTGAAAATAGATTAATTCCCATAAACCACATAAAAATTACAGAACTTGCAATAAGCTTTTCATCTCTGAAAAACAATCCAATAAGCTGCTTTGGAATTGCAAAGCAAAGAATCAATGTGATAGCTGAAATTACTGCACTGATAAAATATGCAAGCCCGGTTACAGACCGATACTGGTAACTGTCTTTCTTACCTACAGCCTCGCCAGTTAAAGTCATATCTCCATTTCCCAATGAACCGATCAAAACTACAGCAAGGATTTCTACAGTAAATACAACTGAATAAATACCTGCTGCCATTACATCAATTGAATTCAAAATAATGATTATGACAAGGTTTCCTGTATTCCATAAGAAATCTTCAAGGGCTGTAAAAATTCCAAGCTTACATCCGATTATGTAACTAGAAAATTTTGCTTTCATAATCTGACTGAAGCGTGGCATTGTTTCAATGTCTTTTTTTGCAATGCAGACAACAAGAAGTGCAATTCCACCTGCAACTTCTGCAATTGTGGTCGCAATTGCAGCACCTTTCAAACCCATTGCAGGACAACCAAATTTTCCGAAGATCATAATCCAGTCAAGAAGAACATTTAATCCTGAACGGATGATTCCCTGGAACACTAAAGGCATTGTGAAATTTGATGTCTGAAAAGTGACCATACATGCAGAACCTAGTGGCATTAACACAAGTACAGGAGCATAAATCTTTGTATATGTTACGCACATAGAAATCAAAGAATTATCAACGCCCATTGCTTTAAAAATATATTCACCACAAAAGAACCATAATGCAAAAAGGATTACACCAAGAATGTTATGCCACTTCCAGAGCGCACCTGCATATTCAGCAGCTTTATTTTTATCACCAGCACCAATTGACTGACTGATAATAATAGATGCACCGATTGAAAGTGAAAAAACAAAGGACATGGATGTCCACAATGGAGTTGAAATATTACTTAATGCGCTCATATAAATATCATCAAGACGAGCAAGGAACAATCGGTCAATAAGCATCTGAATCTGTGAAATAATGTTGCTTATCATAATTGGCAGTGCAATTTTTAATAGCGGACCGACATAAGATTTTCTACCATTTAAACTCATATTCACTTCCCTCCTTATAAATATTAATGAATACTGTTAGAATTGTCCAAGTAAGATACAATATAACAAAAAGAATTTCTATAATGTAATAGTTTAATTTTTTTTAATTCAAATGTATTATATTAACGGTAAGACTAAATAAAGCAGGTACATAATGAAAAAATTTGTAGTACATTCACCATATGAACCATCAGGAGATCAGCCTGAAGCAATCAACCGATTAGCAGAAGGTTTTCTCCGCGGTGACAGATATCAGACATTAAAAGGTGTTACAGGAAGCGGTAAAACTTTTACAATGGCAAAAATCATTGAAAAAGTTCAGCGCCCTACCCTCATCATCAGCCACAACAAAACTCTGTCTGCACAGCTTTACAAAGAGTTCAAGACCTTCTTTCCTGAAAACGCTGTTGAATACTTTGTTTCGTACTATGACTATTATCAGCCAGAAGCATATGTTCCTGCCAGAGACCTTTATATCGAAAAAGATGCCAGCATCAACAAAGAAATCGACCGCATGAAAATGGCTGCAACCTACAGTCTTATGGAACGCCGCGACGTAATCGTAATTGCAACAGTTTCATGTATTTACGGTCTTGGTATGCCTGAACTTTACAAGAGCATGCGCATTCACATGGAAAAAGGGGAAACTCTGGACACACACAAGCTTGCTCTTGAACTTTCACAGATTCAGTACACACGAAATGACATGGTCTTAGAGCCAGGAACCTTCCGCATAAAAGGTGACGTTATCGAAATCTATCCGCCTTATATGGAATTTCCTGAAGCATACAGAATTGAACTTGACTGGGAAGAGATCATACGCATCAGAAGATTCAATGTAATCTCAGGTGAAGTAACTGAAGAACTTGACGAGACAGTTATCTACCCTGCAAAAAATTTCGTTGTTCCTCCAGAACAGCTTACACAGGCCACAGACCGTATTAATGCCGAAATGGAAGAACGGGTTGAGACACTTCGCGCCCAGGGAAAACTTCTTGAAGCAGAACGATTAAAAACTCGCGTAACCTACGACATCGAAATGATGAAAGAAATGGGATACTGTTCCGGAATCGAAAATTATTCAGCACCTATTGCAAACCGTCCTTCTGGGGAACCACCTGCAACTCTCCTTCATTATTTTCCTGACGACTTTTTATGTCTCATTGACGAAGCACATGTTACAGTTCCGCAGATTGGCGCAATGTATGAAGGTGACAGAAGCCGAAAGCAGAACTTAATCGACTTTGGTTTCAGACTTCCAAGCGCTCTTGATAACCGTCCTCTAAAATATGATGAATTTGAAAAGAAGCTCAATCAAGTAATCTATGTAACTGCCACACCTCGAAAGGAAGAAGTCAAACAAAGTACACAGGTAGTAGAACAGCTCATCCGTCCTACAGGACTTCTTGATCCGATTGTTGAAGTTCGCCCAAGTGAAGGTCAGATGCAGGACATCTATAAGGAAGTAAAGGAAAGAATCGACAAAGGTGAACGTTCACTTATTCTTACACTGACTAAAAAAATGGCAGAAGATTTAACTGAATATCTTTTAGGCCTTAATCTCAAAGTCAAATACATTCACTCAGAAATTGATACTTTCGAACGTGTTGAAATTTTAAAGAGCCTTCGTTCCGGAGAAATAGATGTATTGATAGGAATCAACCTTCTGCGTGAAGGTATCGACTTACCTGAAGTTTCTTTCATCGCTTTGCTTGATGCAGACAAAATCGGATTCCTCCGATCCACAACAAGTTTGATTCAGATTATCGGACGCGCTGCTCGTAACGCAGAAGGCAAAGTCGTAATGTATGCCGACAGAAAATCCGAAGCCATGGAAGAAGCCATAACCGAAACAAAACGCCGCCGCGAAATCCAGGAAGCATACAACAAGGAACACGGCATTACACCAAAGACAGTTAAAAAAGCCGTAGAAGATATTCTTGAACGCCAGGAAAAAGAAGCAGAAGAACAGGTTGAAGTTGAACTTCAGGCATTAAAGAAAAGTGCAAATCTTTTCGTTCCTGCCCAGCGCAAAAAACTCATCAAAGCCCTTACAAAACAGATGGAAGAATTTGCAGACAACATGCAGTATGAACAGGCTGCTGTTGTCCGGGACCAGATTCTTGAAATTGAAAAAACTTACGGAAATTAAAAAGAGTCCTCCAGATAATAGTTCTTGTAATAAGCCCTCCTTACGCCGCAATATTTGCATCAAGACAGTTTCTAAGCAGTTTAATTGCTTTTGTTTCAATCTGTCTAACTCTTTCCTTTGAACAGCCAATTACATTTCCAACTTCAGATAAGCTCATTGGATTTTCTCCATTGAGTCCGTAGCGCATAATGATAACTGCCTGTTCTGTATCTTTTAATTTATCAATTACACTGTGAAGATTGCACACCGATTCCTTACTGATAAACTGGTCTTCAGGTGTCAAAGATTTTTCATCTTTTACCATATGAAGCAGTGTTGTCTCTTCCTCATCTGCACCCTTAACTTTTTTATCAAGGCTTGCAAACTTCCATTTATCATTTTTCATTTCCTTATACTTTGCAGAAGGAAATTTAATTCCAGTTGCTGTATCTCTTATAGCTTTCTGGATATATTCCCTAATCCACCATGCAGCATAAGTACTGAACTTTGCATTGCTTGACGGATTATATTTTTGTGCAGCATACATTAACCCGAGATTTCCTTCATTAATTAAATCTTCAAGGTCCATATATCCCTGATACTTTTTTGCAATTTTGATTACGAAACGGAGATTTGCCTCAACAAGTTTTTTCTGTGCCAGTTTATCACCATTAAATGCCTTACTGGCTAATACCTTTTCTTCTTCTCTTGTAAGAAGTGGAACCTTGTTAATTTCTTTCAAATAGAATGCACTGATTTTTTCCATGTTAATTCTCCTTTTCAACAGTTTCAGGTATCTCCCCCCACAAGGAGGGATAATGAATATAGTTTCGAATACCCAAATCGTCAACTTAATGTCTATTTGAATATACACAGCTCACTGTATCAACTAGTGACACAGTCATTAAAAAATATAAAAAATTGAATAAAAGTTTTATAAAAGGTATTTCTGTCATCCTTCTTAGTATAGAAGGAATCTGAAAAACGACAGGTGCTAATTTACTTAATTTTCACCTGAATTGAATGAGAGAGAATTGAAATATTATTTGAACAATTAATGAAATTTATCAATATAGTCCCCATATATAGGGCAAAAAAAACCTGTCCGAAAACTGGACAGGCTTATCTGCTAATTGCGTATAAAAGGCCGAAATTAGTTTGCAGCAGCTGGTGTAGCTTTTGGTACACGAACTTTCTTTTCTACGAATCCACTGCGGAGACAACGAGTACATACATTGAGAGTCATTGTTCTTCCACTAAGTTCTGTTTTAACTTTGAGCAAGTTAGGGCGCCATGTGCGTTTTGTGTGGTTGTAAGTCTTACTTACTTTACATCCGTACAAAGGAGCTTTTCCGCAAACATCACAAGTTCTAGACATATATTCACCTTCCTTATTAATATACAACGTGAGTTCTTGAATAATATATAAATCTGGCATTATTGTCAAGAGATTGAAGTCAGTTCAAGGGTATCATAGGCAGGACTTACCGAGCCTCCGTTTTTAACGATTTTTTCAAGCTCCGGGAATTCCGGAAGGTTCTCTTCAATATATTTCTGCACACCATCATGGCTTAAATCATGAGTCAGATGAGTAAACCATGTATGTACCGGAAGTATTTTCTGGGCACACTCCATAGTCTGCTTAAAGCCAAAATGGGTTGAATGAGGCTTAATTCGAAGCCCGTCAATTATGGCATGGTCTAGGATTCCCTTATTCCTGTTAATAATTTCAATAGATTTATCACTAATATAGTTCACATCAGTCAGATAAGCTATGGAATGAATTTGCCCCGTACTGTCAGGCTTTGTAAAAAGATAGCCAGTAGAAGGAAGATTTCCATGCATCATAGGAATTGGAATAATGGACATGGCACCAAACTTAAGAGGATTTTTTTCCGAAAATTCCCCAATATTCCACAGATCCATCCGAGGCTTTCCACCACCTTTCTGAGTTTTCTTGAATACATAATCAAAATGGGCCATTACAGCTTTTTTTGCATAATAATCAGCAAAAACCTTAAGACCATCACCATGGCGGTTAAAAATGGAGTCCCATACAGTAGTCTGTCTGTGAAACCCGTCTTTTTGCTTTGTACTTGAAAAAATTCTTATATCATCAAGACCATGAAGGTGATCAGCATGCCCATGAGTTAAGAGAACAGCATCCAGGCTTTTAATTCCCTGACGAATTGCCTGTAAACGAAATTCAGGACCAACATCAATTACGATATTTGTTTCCCCATCATTCACAAAAGCGCTGGCACGAAAGCGATTGTTATGAGGATCTGTTGATTTACATACAGCACAGTCACATGCAATAACAGGAACTCCATGACTAGTTCCTGAACCCATAATCGTTAACTTCATAAATTCATTATAGCACAAAAAAAAGCCTCAGAAAAACCTGAAGTGCACCATTTTTTGCTTTTTTGTCTTTTTCCACATCCTGTAAAGCAATTACTATACATCGTGAACGGTAACGGTTAAAAAATTTGGTACTAGATATAGTGTTTTATGGGGAATTTTCGTTGACCCTACACTCTATTTGGTGATAATATAGCGATGACTGCAGTCCAGTTGCTCGTTAAAGCATGGTTGCAGCATGCAGCTGTCAATGTGATGCCTTATTTTGACTGTTGCAGCTCTCTTTTCTAAGGGGTAAGAATAAATGCCATATTCTGAACCAGATAACCTGGCCATTGTTGCCTGTCCGGGTGGAGAAGCATTTGCTGATGAAGTTATCACTCATCTTCGCCACATGTACAAACACCGTTTCACTCTCAAAAACGATGTTATTTCTAAACGCTACGATATCGAAAAAAATGAACTGATCAAAAAGATCAACTTTGACAGCGATATCACCACTTCAGATGTCTGCATGCGTGGTGCTACAGACAAATACCGCCCACCAGTATTCAAAGTAAACTGCAAGTTTACTTACTTTATGAATGGTGAATTCAAAACAGAACTTAACGAATGTATCCGCGGAAAAGATGTATTCATTTTTCAGGATGTTGAAAACCACGAAGTTCTTAATTTGAATGAAGGCAAAAACAAACTCGCACTTTCTGTAAACGACCATGTTATGTCATTGCTGGTTACAATCGATGCAGTTCGTCAGGCAGGAGCTTCAAGTATTACACTTGTTCTTCCAGTTTACCCTTACAGCCGCCAGCACAAGAAAAAGGGTCGCGAAGGTCTTACAGCTTCTATGCTGGGTCATATTTACGAAATGCTTGGTGTTAAGAGAATCATTACTCTCGACATTCACTCTCGCGAAATCGTAAACGCATTCAATTCAATCTCACTTGAAAACTTACACGCAAGCTATCAGATCATCCGTGAACTTTCGAAGATCGTTGACCTTACAGGAAAAACAGAAGATCTCGTTGTAGTTTCACCTGATACTGGCGCAATCGACAGAAATAAATTCTATGCATCAGGTCTTAAGCTTCCACTGGCTATGATCTACAAAGAAAGAGACTACTCAGTAGTAACTCAGGATGCAAACTCAACAAATATTAAAGCCATCAAGCTCTTAGGCGACGTAAGCGGCAAGGTTGCATTCCTTGCTGACGATATGCTTGGAACTGGTGGAACATTGCTCAAGGCTATGAAGTTCCTCAAGGAGCAGGGCGCAACAAAAGTTATCTGTGCCATCAGCCTTCCATTCTTCACAGGAAATGCAATCGAACTCTTTGACCAGGCTTACAAAGAAGGTCTGTTCTACAAGATTATCGGTACAAACGCAGTTTACCACGAAGAGCTTTTGACAAAGGAATGGTACATCAGTACAAATGTTTCAGGTCTCTTTGCAAACGTTATTACTCGTGTTCACCACAACCAGTCTTTGAGCGATTTACTTGATAACCGCAACATCATTGAAAAACTCGTTAAACACGACGCTTCAGCTGATGATGATGACGAAGTATAATTTCCTCTGTGCAGACATAGGAACAACTTCTCTTAAAGCAGCACTTGTTTCTGACAAAGGACAAGTGCTGTCCTTTTCTAAAATTGAATTTACATCAACCGACAAATCTAAAATTGCACTTGAGTGGTTTGAAGCTTTAAAGGAATCAATCAGTACCCTGAAAAAAAATCAGATAGAATCACTTTCAGAAAATGAAAATCTGGTTGATTCAAAAACCGGCACACTTAACATTGATGCCATCTGCATTTCAGGAAACGGACCTACAATAGTTTCGGAAGATGGCACAACCCTTCTCTGGAACGCTCCAGTTGATTCTTCACTGATTCCTGACATAAAAAAAATATTACCACCAGAACTTTCAGAAAAATTTTCTCATTCACTTTTCTTACCTCGAATCCTTGCCTTCAAAAATCTTTACAAGAAACAGTTTGAAAAGCAGAAAATTTTTTCAGGCCCTGAATACTTAATCTGGAGCCTTTCAAATTCCCAGATTACAATTCTACCAGAAGATCGATACGAAGCTGCATACTGGAATGACCAGGTCCTTACCGCAATTAGTGGTAGTACAGCAAATAATTCTTCACCAGAAAAGAATGAAAGTACTGCGATTAATTGTTCACCATCAATGGGCCCATTCGTAAAACCAGGATTTAATTGCGGCACAATCACCAAAGAAATCGCATCCCAACTAAAAATCAGTTCCAGTGCCAAAGTAATCGCCGGCGGTCCAGACTTTACCGTTGCCCTAATCGGCACAAATACATTGCAGCAAGGAAAACTCTGTAACCGCGCCGGCTCCTCCGAAGGCCTTAACTGGTGCACAGCAAAACCGGTTTTCGCTTCTGGCATCCGCACACTTCCTTCTGTAATTCCAGGCTTATGGAATGCATCAATACTCTCCCACAACAGTGGTGACCGAATTGCAGACTCTAAGCAGGCATACGAAAAAGAAAACAATGTAGAAATTTCTTTTAGCCAGTACATCAAACTCTGTCTTGAAGAAAAAGATAAAAACGGTGCACAGATTCTCCAAGAACTTTCAGACTTTTTTAAAGATGGAATTTCTAAGTTCCGCACTCTTTCAAAAGAAAACAGCATTCCACTAAGGGAAACAGTGATGGTCACCGGAGGCCAGGCAAAGAATTCTTTGTGGCTTAAGCATAAAGCAGAATGTTCTCAAATCAATCTTGCAACCTGCGAAATTCCCGACTCAGAATTAATCGGCGATGCAGTTCTTGCTTCATATGGACTTGGGCTTTATGATTCAATTCAAGAAGCTGCAGAAAAAATGGTAAAAATAAAGAATGTGTTCACTTATAAAAAATAAATGAGGAAGTCTACATGAAGATCTACAAAATTCCACAAAGCCTTAAAACATTAATTTTTGACATAGACTCAACATTATATACAAACGATAGATATGCCTTTGAACAGGTAGATGTTCAGCTCCGTCACTTTGCAGAAATCAAAGGCGTTACAGCTTCTGAAATCAGAAAAATGATTGAAGACTTCAGAACCAATTACAGTAAGGAACATGACGGTAAAAAAATCAGTCTGGGAAACACCCTTACCCACTTTGGTATTTCCATCGAAGAAAGCATCAAGTGGCGCGAAACACTTTTAGAACCCAAAGACTTTCTTGACCGTGATGAAAAACTGATTCAGGTACTCACAGAATTTTCTAAAAAATACAGAATGATTGCAGTAACAAACAATCCGGTTTTACCAGCATTCAAAACCTTACAGGCAATCGGAATTGAAAAACTTGTTCCAGACATCATCGGTCTTGACACCTGCCACAAATCAAAACCAAGCCGTCAGGTTCTCCAACTTGCTTGTGAAAAAACAGGTGCAACACCTGAGGAATGTCTCAGCATCGGCGACCGTTACGACATTGACTTGAGTCTGGCCTTAGAAATGGGCATGGGCGGAGTTTTAGTTACCGGCGTAGAAGATGTTTATAAGCTTGCGGAATTTATTTAGCGAAAGAATCTTAACTATTCGAATACAATTTCAATTCCGGGTAGATTGCCTGAATGATTTTAAAATAATGGTCTTTTGTCCAAATCGGAATATCGTATTTAATTCCAAGGTAGGCAATAAGCACATCTGTAACAGGCATTGCAAAACCCTGAGTGCGTATTGTCTGAAGCATAAGTCCTGAAAATTCCCAGTCGTATTCGTCGATGGTGATTAAATTGAAGGATTGAAAAAATCCTAACATTCTGTCTGCTTCATCATCATCCTTGGCTCCATGCAAAAGTTCAGACTTTACAATACCACAAATTGAATGTTTATCTTTTGAAATTTTTAACTTCAGAAGTTCCTTAGGATTTTTCCAGTAATCAATCAAAATGTTAGTATCACATAAAATCATAAAGTACTGATTCTCCTTAATTCATTAACTGCTTCTTCATCAATATCAATGGGTTTTGAGCCATACCTTTCAAGAGCTTCTTCCACACTCATTTGAGGAGGAAGAGGTGGCTGAACATTTGCTCTGATTTTTTTGATAAATTCCTTGCGTTTTTCTTCTGCTTCTTTGGAAACATTCAGCGTTACAGTGCGGTTTGCAGCTTCTGTAAGACTGTCGTAATCTTCAAGAGAAATCAATACACATTCTGGAACATTGTTTTTTACGATGATGCGAGGACCATTCTCCTTGACTTCTTCAATAATCTTTCCTGCTTCTCCCTTATTAAAACGGGTAATAGAAATTATGGAATTTAAAAGTTTTAAAGTGTTAAGAGCATTAAATTGTGCAGCAAGCATACAAACCTCCTGATTTTATCTACAATATTAATGTAATATTTATCTATTTTTTTGTCTATATTTTTATTGAGAAATATCTGTTCCCCAAATAAATCAGAATGCGTTTCCAAAGAGCAGATTTGCGCCATAAAAAAAGCCTTCAGGATCTTCTTAAAATCCCAAAGGCTTTTTTTACAAATAAAATCGCTTCGCTCTCCTAGTTGAAAGCCCGCACTGCACAAACGGGAACGTTGCTGGCGTCCTTGAAGCCGTAGTTCCAGCCCCCATCGTTGAACCTGAGTGGGTATGCGGCGCAACCGGACCAATCGATCTGGGTGGACGACCAGTAGATGCTATTACCAAACTGACTTCCTCCACAAAGACTACTTGCTGCATCTACTGTTGCTTTTACCTTCCAGATATCAAACAATTCTGCTACTGTTGGTAAATACCAGCCATTTTCATATGCAGCCCCAAGATTTGTTGCTGTATTTTTATAGTTCTTTGCAAAGTAGAATGCTGGGTATTTTGATGCATCTGTAGTATCGTTTTCCAGTTCTGCCGTTGTCAAAAATGATGCTATCTGTTCAAGGTTATCACTTCCGTCTGTGTCACCTGTAAAGGTAAGGTTACCGGCATCTCCTCTTGCAGGACACTGGATTGTTTCAATGTTTTTATTGTATGCGTTTGCATCACTTGTACACCATGCTAGACCACTTCTGTTGTGTTTTAAGCCTACTCCAAGAGCTTTCTTGCTAGCTGTATCTGCTCTAAAAATTACTGCAATAGCTTTAGATTTTAATCCATCTAAATCGCTACCTGTGTAATTTTTTGCAGTTTCATAATTTACTTTGCTTCCATCATTTAAGATGATGTCACCAACTGCATACTTTGCAGAGTAACTGTTTCCACCTGCTCCCGCAGGATTTGCACAACCAGCAAAAAAAGCACCTGCAGTCATGATAGCCATCACTGCAAATGCCTTAACCAAATTTGATTTTTTCATATTATCTCCTTCGCATACCACGTTCTGTAATATACTATACATAAGTACCCCCCCCGAATGTATTCGGAGGAGCAGAGCCCTGTTTTATGACCCATATGCGATTCGAACGCACTACCTGTTGCTTAGGAGGCAACCGCTCTATCCAGGTGAGCTAATGGATCAGAAGTTCGTACCGTCAATTCCCGGTACGTAAGGCATGGTTCGAACTTCTACGAGATTGTAAGGCAATCTCTATGTAGGTTCTGACCAGTTTTAATCGTACCTTCACTTTCTGGTACGTAAGGCTTATTTCGAACCCGTTCGAGATTGCATGACAATCTCTCTGTGGATTCTGTCCAGTTTGATGTTCGTACCTTCACTTCCTGGTACGTAAGGCATGGTTCGAACTTCTACGAGATTGTAAGGCAATCTCTATGTAGGTTCTGACCAGTTTTAATCGTACCTTCACTTTC
>SAMEA3663175__coassemble_21_pt1 | contig 74391 bp, 64 predicted proteins | sample SAMEA3663175__metabat2_low_PE_006 | metagenome-assembled genome bin SAMEA3663175 (sample SAMEA3663175) | pig gut metagenome | biome: pig gut; feature: pig-associated habitat; material: faeces | place: Denmark | collected 2012
CAAGTTCGTTTGGCATTTGTTTTGCTCCTTTTGTTTATAGTAGGAGGAGGGGAAAGCCTTCCCCTCGCTCCCAAGCAAGTCGCTCCACGAATCGCCCCTGCAAGCAGTGCCGATTCTCTCCGCTTTGTTGCTTGTCCGCTACCCCTTCTGCGGGGACACCCCGCAACGCCCCCTATAATCCCTAACACAAAAATTTATTTAGTTTTATTACTCCAAGAATAACCAAATAATTCATTACCATTATCTGATAATTCTAAAACCTTTTTTTCTTTTAAGATTCTTTGACTTTCTATCGTGTATGATTCTATCTTATCTAATGCAATAAATATCTGTTTTTTACTTTTATTATATTGCTGCAGAAGTTTTTCTAGAGGCATATCAGCAATTTGTTTTAATAAATAGGAATCATGAATCAATATAGGTAAATTCGTCATATTCAACACAGCTAAATCATAAATAATCATATTTTTAAATGATGTACCTGTACCTGTATCTTCCAATGTTTGATATGAATAGTTAGTCTCTGTAAATACTAAAACTGGAGGTTTCTTTTTTCCATCATATATTTCATCATTTATAACATTTATTTTTTCATTTAATTTTATTGCTAGGATAGCCTTTTGTTCAGCTATTACAGTCTCATATGCATTTTTTGCATCATTTTTTTCAGTATCTAAGACCTGATAATCATCCGTATATTTTTTTCTATTTTTTAGATCAGAAATTTCCCTTTGCAAGTTAGAGTATTTTTTCAAAATAATTGAAGACACATCATTAGTCCCTGCAACTGACTTTATTTCTTCTGCTAAAGAATTAATTTCTTTTTCCAATTTTTCAATTTCTATTTGACATTCTTTTATTTCTGCCTCTATTTCTGATTTTACTATTTTCTTCATAGATTTATGAAAATATTGTATTTCCTCGATACTTCTTGTATTTACATTTGGAAAGAATCTTTTAAGCAAGTCAAAATCATAAGTATTTACTTTTATATCATCCAATGAATATGTCATAAGATTATCAATCTTGTTTTTATAGTAAGTACGATATCTTTTTGCTACAGAAACATTCTTCTTTAATGAAACTACAAGTTGGATTTTTTCGTCATCAATATTAGTTAAATCCGATGTTGTATCTAATTCTAATAATTCCTTCTCTTTCTCAAGCTCATGAATCTTAGAATTAATATTGGTATATTCTTTTTTTGATAATTTTACAGGAATGAAATTAAATTTTTGGGCTTTTGTAAAAACGGAAAGTTTATCTTTTTTGTTTGAAAAAATTTTCTCTTTTTCTTCGATAATTTCATATTGATTCATAATCTTTAACAATGCAGTTATAGCATCAGAAACAGATTCCTTATGAGCAACTTCCAAAGGTCTTTTTTCATTCAAATTCTCTTTCCCATATACTCTTGAAAATCTTCCTATGAAATCTCTAAATGAAAGTCCGTAAGAGAAAATCTGATACATTTCCTTCAACCAATTTGTATACACTGTTAACGACATAGAAGATAAATGATTATATCTATCATCACACTCAAACACCGTTTCTGTATCTTCTGTATTTCTTGCGAAATAATAATACTTATCAGAAAAAAGAAATGTAAAACAAATTTCGTGTTTTTTTATATTGTTCTGTACATCTATAGATTTGTTTAGATAATCTTTGCCACCAAACACAAAATCAATTATCATTAAAAAAGTTGACTTCCCAATTGAATTACTTCCATTTTTATCACCAAGAATTGTATTTAATCCCTCATGAAAAGTAATTCTGTTCTGATGAAATTTTTCACAGTATATCTCACAAAGCATATTCAATTTCTCCTGTTTCAAAATCATAATTAATTGCATTTAAAAAATATAAACATAAAATCGCATCATACCATTCTGCAAAAGAATTAAAATCTAGATTTGATTCTTTATATAAATTTAAGATTTCTAATCTCTTCCTATTTTCTAAAACGGATAATATTTTACAAAAACTAGGTAATATACTCTCATCAAACGAAACAACTTTATTCGGTAATTTCATTAAACACCTCACAATTTTGTACAAAAAAAGATATTATTGCTTCATACGATTCCTTACTATATCCAGGAATTTTAGATTCAATCCAACTTACTAAATCTGAGAATATTTGAGATTTAGATAATTTTCCCTTCTCAGCAAGTAAAAAGGCTGTATGAATTTGGGATGCAACAATATTAAAATTATCTTTATATTCCAGGTCGTTGAATAAATTTCGAATAGTATAGAAATAAAGTGAAACATATTGTTCAATTTTTGATTTCAGTAAAACATTTGTTTTTTCTATTTTTTTTGAAATTCTTAATGCAGTATGCTTCAGAGGTACTTCTTCACCTGTTATTTCACCCAATTTTTTTATTATAATCTCTAATTCATCTTCAATTTCTTGAGAGGATAATTGTTTTTCTAATCTTATTTTATTCAGCAATTCTTTTTTTATATTTAGAATTTTTAAATACTCTTCTTTTGTTTTATGATCATCATAATAACCATGACAATCCTTGCATAATGCAATTTTATTTTCAAAACTTTCAGAATCTTCTCCTAAACGCTCAAGTCCATATAATTCTTTCACTTCTTCTTGTGTTGGACTATTAGGATATATATGAGCAATTTGGTATAATTTATTTACACGATCTTTTTTTTCTTTTAACAAAAAGTTACCACATAATGGACACTTCCTGTTTACTTCAGCAAGAAATAATATTTGTTGATTTTCTGTTGGGTCTTTACGAGGTTTTAAATAATCATCTATATTATTCATTTACTTCTCCTCAAAAGCTTCTTTTAATATACTTTGCATAAGCCGTTTTGCCAGTTGTTCACGCTCAGCTATTTGCTTTTTCAGTGCAGTTATGGTTTGTAATTTTGCTTCTATGCGGGCAACGATTTCATTTTGTTCTGCAAGTGGTGGTAGAGGAATTACAAAATTTAATATTTGCTCTCTCGTCAAATTATTCATTGTTGTACTCTTATTTGTACCTAAAGAAACTCTATAATTTTCACCATAAGAAGAATTATTGAGTGTATTGATATAATACGTTTTTATATCTGGATATAATTCTATACGAATGCTCTTATCGCTTAATAGCAAATTAGAGTTAATCTTTTCAACAATACACGATTTTCCTGCTAATCCTTTTGAGCCACTAGCACGACAAAACAAAAAATCTCCAATATTGATTTTTGTAAAAATATCATTAGGTTTTGTTTCTGAATAAAACTTATTTTCTTTTTCTATAAAAATTCCACTTGTTATAGCACTTGTTTTTATGATTCCCCACTCATTGGCTGTAACAGTTCTTCCTTCACAAGCAAAACTTTTTCCAGCCATCGAAGAAATAGAAATCTCTCCCAGTCTTACCCATTTCCATCCTTCAGGAATTTCAAATGGTTTTTCTTCATCTGTAATTGGAGATAATACTTTCTGTTTCTTTTCGATACTTCGCTCTTTCTGAATCTGTTCGAACAATGCTTCTGCGTCATAGTCGGGATTGCTTTTTTGAACTGGATTCTGTTTGCGCCAGTCGGCAGTGAGTTTGCCTTCTATGGCGTCCTGCAGAATGTTCTGGCGAAGTTGCTTTATGTAGTTTTTTTGTGATTCAATTTCTATAGAAAGCTGTTCTGTTTTTTGTAATTGTAAAGAGATTTCTTTGACTATCTCTTGTTGAGTCTGTAAATCTGGTATTGAAATCTCCAGAGGCAACAGATGTTTTGGTTTTATTTCTGTTTTGATTCCACCCTTTACTTGCTTTTGTAGAGCAGCGATAAATTCAGGACTTTTTACAAAATATTTGAAATAATCTAAATCAACTTTTAAACTATCGAATGTATAAGAAGAATAATGAATTGTAGCGCACACTGGTTCATTACCTTGGTAAACGGCAACTGCACCTTTTGCAACATTGATTCCTGAAATAACCAAATCTCCTGGATGAACAATAATCATATCAGTTTTTGTAGGTTTATCTGAGATATGAATTGTTCCAGAGAAATCTATTTTATCGAGGCGTTTGTATTTTGAAATTTTGGAATCATCGGGTTTATATCGACCTTCTCGCTCTGTGAGGAAATCACCAATTTTAACTTTTTTCCATTCGCTCATCCGTTTACCTCTGTTAAAACTAATTTTGAAGTTCAAAACTAGAATACTCATCAGGCTCTTCGTAGATTGGTATTCCCATGAGCTGTAAGATAATTAATTCAATATCAAAAAATATGCAATGATTATTTCTTATTATAGAAAAATCATCGCTTAACCTTCCTAAAGTTAGGCTTAAACCTTTATGTAAAAGCTCCGTAACAAGCTTTTCTTCTAGATGAAAAAAATCTGCGATTAATACTATGTCTTTATGTGGATAACATTTTGTTAATATACAGTTTGTATTTTTAGATTCTGTGTGTAGAAAATTATGTATAAATGCAGTTTTTGAACTTAAGGATTTTTCGATATGTATGTCAATAATTCCATCGTCAGTTTCAAACCCTTTATTTTCCAAATCTAAAATATTATTGATGTCACTATTGATTATAGATGTAGAATTATTTTCTGTAACAAGAAAACACCAGATTTTACCATTTTGAGTTTTCCCATTATTAGCTTGTTTTAATATTGATACTAAAAACTTACAAAAATTTATTTTCTTTAAAGTATGCTTAGAATACATCCTTTGAATATTTTGTATTACTTTATTTAAGAAATCTACATCAATTAATAATAATTGAGATGATTCATAGTATGGAGAATAATCATCTTTGTTTTTTTGTATCAGATCAATTTTTTTTACTTTTTCGTCTTGAATTTCATCCCAAGTTTTGTCATATAATAATACATAACTTTCCATAACAGAAACTATGTAATATTGCAATTCTCTGAATAATTTTATTTTATCAAAATCATTTGATACTAAATCTTCAATGCAGCAACCTTGATGAATTATTAAAGTTCTATAACCAATTTGTTGTTGAGCATCAGAGATTTTTGATGTTAAATACATAAAACGTTCACTAATATACTCTCGCTCAGCTTGGCTTTTTGCAATAAATGGAATCAAGTTTTTTTTAATTTCTTTCATTTGTTCATATTCATATGGATTTCCGAGGAAATCGATAAGTTGCATTGCAAATATGAATTTATCAGTATTATTAGATGCATATAGAATATTTTTATATAAGATAAATGCGTGCTTTAATTCGTTTGAAATAGTGTCTACAGAATTATTAAAAATCTTTTTATATTTCGCAATATCCTGGTTTGACAAATCAATAAATAAACCATCATTCCGTGTTATAAAATTAGTTATGTTATTTGTTTTACAGATTTTTGGTAATCCATATGTATTATTATAATAAACAACCATATCATGTTCATTGTCTAAAAATCCTGGATAGAAAGGTAAATTAAATTGTGATTCAAAATTGCACGTTAAATAAAGAATAATACTTAAATAAGAGTTACATTTGCTTTTTATTTTTTCTATAAAATTTTTTTCTAGTTGCGGATTTGTTGCAAAAGGATATTCTGTATCAAAATAGGCTTCACATACAAAAATAGTGTCGTTTTCATCATAAAAAAGAAAATCTTTTTCTTGCGTAGATACATAATTTGCATAGATTTCGTCTAATTGTACTATTTCGCCAGGATAAAATTTACTATCATCAAAATCTAAAATATTTTTGATTTTTAATTTTTTTATTACAATTAAAGCAATATTCTTATTCTTAAAATCATTTAATATATTTACTTTCTTCGATTTTTCCATTTCCCTATTCCTTCAACAAGTCCATCAAACCAATGTTTATGAACAGATTGTCTTTACCAACTTTTATACATTTTAGGATTCCAATATCTTCCAGCTGATGCAAATATCTAGACGCGGCTTTTCGTTCTACTCCAAGTGATTTTACAATGAATTCTACTTTGCAATATGGATTTTCAAAAAGAGTTTCTATCAATTCTTTTGAATAAATTTTTGGAGCCTCTGTTTTTACTTTTTCTACAGTATCTTCCAGAAGTTTTTTTATGGCTTTTACTTTCTGGATTGTATCGGATGCTGTTTCTTCAATTCCCTTTAGAATAAAAATAATCCAATCTTCCCAAGTCTCGTTTACGCGTACATTCTGTAAAAGCTTGTAGTAACTGTTTTTATTCTTAATAATGTAGGAACTGAGATACAAAATGGGAACATCAAGTTGATGTTTCAAAATCAGATAGAGAATATTTACGATGCGACCTGTTCTACCATTGCCATCATAAAATGGATGAATGCTTTCAAACTGATAATGCAGAATGGCAAGCTTTGAAAGACTGTCGTCTTCGTTATTCAGATATTCAGTAAAATTCTTTAACAGTTCATCTATTTCTTCTTTTGACTGAGGTGGAGTATAAACAACTTCATTTGTTGTGTCATTTACAAGTTTTGTTCCGGGCATAGTTCGGATTCCTGCATCATTTTGAACCAGAACTTTTTGAATCTGAACAATATCATTTATTGAAAGAAAATCATGTTTCTTAAGTTGATTAAAACCTGTGTACAAAGCTTCACGGTAGAACATAACTTCTTTTGTAGCTGAGTCTATTTTCTTTACTGTCTCTGATACAGCCTTATAAAGATCATCTTTTGTTGTGATGATGTTTTCTATTTCTGAACTGTCTTTTGACTCCTGAAGTACAACTGCATTTATAAGAATTGTTTGATTGGGAATAAGATTTGCACAGCCCTTTAATTCGGCAAGCATTTTTACAGCTTTGTTTTCAGCTTTGAGAATATTGATCGTTTCCGTTTTTGAAGAATCAATTGGGAGCTTTTGTAATTCAGTCATGTCCCAATTATACATCACTTTGGTACATAAAACAAGAAATATGTACTAATTTTTGTAATTTTGGTACATATAAAAGAAACGTGTACAAATTTTGTGATTTTTGGTACATAATGTCTATTATTACCAATTTTTTCGTATATACGCATTTTTAGGGAATAGAAATATTTACGCTGCGCTGTAAATCTCTGCTTCCAGCTCTCTGATTGCCTGAAGATATTGTGCTTTTCCGCCGAACAATTTTACGATTTCTGCCGGGGTTCCGATTTCTTTGATTGGGTCTACGGTGAGGACTTTCATATCTTCTATTTCTTCGATTCCTGTCTGGGCGTATTTATCTAAAAGTGCATCCAGAACTGCTCGCGCTTTGTCGCCGTATTTGGTCCAGTAGTTTCGTTTGCGGACATTTTCGGCGCGTTCTTTTCTTGTGAGGGCTGGAGCGTCCCAGGCGATGTGGCAGATGAGGTCAAAAATATCCAGGTCATTTTTTATTTCATCTTTTAGTTCTTCAAAGATAATTCCCTGACTTTCCAGCTCTTCTATAATGGCGCGCTTTTTTTCTGCATCATTCCAGGCCTGTAAGAAGTTATCCAATGATCGATAGGATGTGAGAATGCCAGTTTTTGTATATTCCTTAAGGCTGGTTGTAATGAGTTTTCCATTTGAATCAAGGAATTGTTTACGTTCGCTTAGAATGCTTACATCCACTCCTGCAACATAAACTTTTTCTTTTTTTCCATATTTTGGTGTATCTTCTCTAAGTTCCATATTTCCAGAATCATCAAAACCATACACTTCTTCAAACTGAACTTTTTCTCCAGATACCGGGTCTACTTGTTCATCACCACTTCCTTCATCAATTACTTCTTCCGAAAGTTTATCGCCCTGTGATGAAACTTTGATTTTTACTGGAGCACCATCAAAATCTTTATCTGCAAATTTATCTGTGACGTTTCTAAAATCAATGATTGTAAAATAGAGTTTTCCAAGATCTTCTTCTACTCGAGTTCCGCGGCCAATAATCTGCTTAAACTCTGTCATGCTTCCGATGTTTGAATCCAGAACGATGAGTTTACAGGTTTTTGCGTCTGTTCCTGTTGTCATGAGTTTTGAGGTTGTTGCAATAACAGGGAAACGTTCTTCCGGATTTATAAAGCTTTCAAGATATCCTTTTGCAACAGGATCATCACCTGTGATGCGGACTATGTATTTATCTGATTTTTCAGTTATTTCTGGTGGTGCATAACTCAAAAGAGCCTGTCGCATTCGTTCTGCATGTTCAATATCAACACAGAAAACAATTGTCTTTGCCATTGGATCTGAATTAGTAAGATATTCCATAATCTTTTTGGCAACGAGATTTGTTCTTTCATCAATTACAATATTGCGGTCAAAATCTTTTGTGTTATAAAGGCGGTCTTCTACAAGCTCTCCGCTAATATCTGTTTTACCGTGCTCAGGACGATAACCTTCCAGGTCAACATTCATTCCTACTCGAAGAACTTTGTAAGGAGCAAGAAAACCGTCATCAATTCCCTGCTTGAGAGAGTAGGTATAAATCGGTTCTCCAAAATATTCGATATTCGAAAGTGCCTTTGTTTCTTTTGGAGTAGCAGTCATACCGATTTGAGTTGCACTCGAAAAATAAGAAAGAATCTTGTGCCAAGCTTTGTCTTCATCAACTGAACCGCGATGACACTCATCAACAATAATCAAATCAAAGAAATCCGGGCTGAACTGTTTGTAAGCATCAGTTTCTTCATCATAATTTGTAAGCCCCTGATAAAGAGCAAGATATATTTCGTAAGACTTGTCGATGTGCTTATGCTTGATGATATGGCATTTATCTTTGAAGTGCTTAAAATCGCCTTTCTTTGTCTGAGTGATAAGATTGTTGCGGTCTGCTAAATAAAGGATTCGCTTTTTACAGCCGACTTTCCAAAGACGGTAGATAATCTGAAATGCAGTATAAGTTTTACCCGTTCCAGTTGCCATTACAAGAAGGATTCTGTTCTGACCTCGGGCAATTGCTTCTACCGTTCTGTTGATTGCAATCCGCTGATAGTAACGAGGTGCGCGGCCCTCTGCATCAAAGAAATATGAGCAAAGTGAAGTTTCTTCTGCTTCTTTTGTTTCGAGATTATTGTATCGCTTGTAACACTCCCAAAGTTCTGCTGGCGTTGGGAAGTGGTCGAGGTCTGCGTTTTCAGAAACAATGGACTTACCGTCAGCGCCCTTTGGTCCGCAGTTTTTGCGATACTGAATTACGAATCCATCCCCATTACTTGAAATTGCAACCGGAATATCAAGAGTTCCCGCATATTCCAAAGCCTGCTGCATTCCGGCTCCAATTGTGTGAGTGTTGTCTTTTGCTTCTACAACAGCTACTGGAATGTTTGGTTTGTAATATATGATTATATCTGCACGTTTCTTCTCACCGCGCTTTGTCTTTTTTCCTTTTACAAAAATACGACCAGCCGTAAAAGTTACTTCTTCGCGAATCTGAGTCTGCTTATTCCAGCCAGAATGCTCAATTGCAGGGAGAATATATTTTGTAATTATGTCGCGCTCGGATAGAGAACTTTTAGTATCCATTTTATTTCTATATTATACCACCAAAAGTTCGATTTTAATAGAAAATCAACTGGTGATTGTGACAGAAGATGGCATTGTATGAGGGAGTACTATTTCCCGTTAAAAAACTCTGTAAGTATGTCTTTCAGGAAGTTATATCGTCTGGCGTATGTGTTATCTACATGAATCAATGTAAATCCATGGTCCTTACATATTTGTTTCTTTTTTTCATCTCTTGCCATTACTTTTGGGTCTGTATGGTGTTCTGGACCATCAAGTTCAATAGCTAAAACGGGAAATTCTTTATTTCTATATCCTTTTTTATAGATTACAAAATCTATACTTGCCTTAAAGAAAAACTCACAATCTGACGGCAGCTTTTCAAATAGATGGGATGTTTGAACTTCCCGTTTTACAGAATATTTTGAGTTATCTTCTAAAAGAACTGAAAGAGACTGGTTCAATGTTGTTAGAAAGGCATCTTCTGTTTCTGAACTATATGGTTTAATTCCCAAAGCTCTTGAAGAAGTTTCTCTTGGTGATACAGCACATTCCCCATTACTTTTAACATATCTTGCTAATTCGTAAAGGTCATCCTTTTCATTTGACTTATGAAGGCGTTTTAATTCCTTTTCACTGGAAATTAGGACTAATTTATCTTTTGCTCTTGAAACTGCAACATTAATTAACTCTCTGTTGTTTTTGAGCCAGTCGTATGTCCTTTGATGTGTATGATCTGTTAATGCCAGAGAAAACAAAATTTCATCTTTTTCATCACCTTGAAAAGCATGTACAGTTCCGCAACTTAAACCATCATCCAGATGTTCTTCTTTTAATCGACTTTCAATCAGGTCTTTTTGATTCTTAAAAGGTGTAATTATTCCTATCTTCTTTCCAGGATTCTTTTTAACATAGCTGACGATTGTTTCAACTTCTTCTGGTGCAGTGTTTTTGTAGCTTGAGTAGTTTTCCGCCACTTCGCAGAACATAAGAGGTTTGTCATACATAGGTTTTGATTTAATATTTAACTGACTGTTGTAATACTTCTTATTATTAAAATCTATAATTTCTTTTGCGCATCTATAATGGTTGTGCAGCAAAGTTTCCTGACTTACAGAATCATTTGCAAGGAAGGCTTTATATATAGAATTCTTTATGTAATCATAACTATCATTTACATTATATTTTGCTTTTAATTCATTATTAATATTCGGGTCAAGGGTAATAACAGGATTTAATTGCTGCGGATCTCCAACAAGCATTAGACTTTTTCCTCTGATAATTGGAACTAAAGAGACTGCCGTATTACATTGGCTGGCTTCATCCATTATTGTCATATCAAAATATTGTTTTGGTTCTCCAATTTTTTGAGTAGAAATGCAGGTTGAGCAAAAGACTGGAAATACTTTCTGCATTTTTATAACATTGTCTGAAACTGAAAAATATTTATTAAATTTAGTTGTCTGCTCCTGCTCATCCTGGATATTTAAAATCTCTACAAAATCCTTATATTCGGGTTCATACAAATGTTTTAAGTAACTCACTGAAGTAAAGTTTATAAACTGCATAAGCTTGTCGTGATCAAAATATAACAAAGCAAGAGCTTCTTCATCAGTTATGTTTCCAATCTCATTCAATCGTTTATTTATTGCATTTTCCTGCTGTCCTTCAAGATTGATTCGAAGATTCATATTTTCATTTTTAGAAAGCATTGCTTCTATTAATTCTCTTCGTTCTTTTAAATCAAGCTGTTCTTCGTGTTTCTGAAGGAGTTCAGTAAGTTTTTTTGTACGTTCAATTTGATTTTGTTTAGATTGATTTAATACATCTTCAAATACAGAAAGATTTTGAATATTCCGCATTAATTCTTTTATGTATTTTATTGTTTCAGGAATCTTTTGATTACTTGCAATTCTTAAAATCGGGAACGGTATTGTATAACCCCGGTATTTTAGAGAAGTAAGTTTTTCAAATACTCCGTCAATCGGATGGTTATTGTATGATGAAAATAAAATAGTCTTATTATTGAAGAAAGCAGTAATAATTGTGTTAATTATTGTCGTCGTCTTTCCAGTCCCTGGCGGTCCCTGAATATATGCAACTGGATAATTAATTGCATTATGAATTGCCAGTAGCTGATCCAGATTTACATTCCTACCTATGAGGGCTATTGGTAAAGTTTCTTCATTCGATTTTAAAGTATGTAATTCTCCAAAAAAAGCTTGAATAGGAACAGTGACTTTATTGGATGAATACATTTCAATAATTGATTCGTATTCTTTTTCAAGATTTATATTTGTATTTCTTTGAAGACAAATAAAGTAAGGACAGTCATCAACTGAATAATTTTTATTTCCTTTGATATTTTCCGTAATCAGGTCTTTTACAAACTCAGGAATCTGGTCAATGTTTTCCAAAAACTCAATTTCTTCCGGTTGAACAAAATTTTGAATACTTTGTTTTGTTGTCCCATCAACACAAAACTCTGTACATATTTTAATTTTATTTCCGGCAAGAAGGCTTCGCTTAGCAACATCAAACATGACTTCTTTATAGGCGAGCACATATAGACCTTTTGGGGTATGAATACTTAATACATTAAGTGCCAGCTGGATAATGGAGTTTATGTTTTTCTCTTTCTTAATGGAAGCAGTTTTCTTAAAACTATTTACAATATATTTAAATTGTTCATCATCAAGTTTGTATCGCTGATTTTGAATTTTACTAGCATCCAGCTTCTTGATTAAAACGTAGTCATTGTTCAGTTTTGGAAGATCTGCCAGCTTATTACAATCTGCTAAATAATTCAGGGTTTTAAGATTAACTATATTGCTAAAAACAAATGAGTATTTCTGCGGAAAAAGTTCAATATCTTCAAGAAGTTCTTTATTAGTAAAATAGAATGTCCCATCCATTATTTCCGTAGAAATAATTTTATCGATGAACATGTATAATTCTTTTGTTTCAAATTTACCTAAATGTAAACCTGTAACTTCGAGACTTCTTTTTTCAATATTAATGTTGTTAATCGAAATCCAGTATTTTGTTCGTTCTTCATCTGAATTTTGATATTCAACATAAAGCCATTTTCCTTCGTGAATTGAACGGAATATGTCTTTACCGACGGAATTCATACTTACATTTTACAATTAAAAGAACGTTTAGAATAGATGGCTTTAATTTCGCCATCTATTCTAAGTCTCGAGTTTTTTTGCAAAAACTCTATTTATTTACGTGTTCGCTTGTGCGAACGTTTTGTAAATCCTCAGTTGTTGAAACAACTTGCGGTTTACAAAATTAAAGAACATCCATGCAAATATGAATGATGTTGATGGTATAGCCGGCTTCGCCAGATTTGCACTCCAGTTACGGATATGCCTGCACCTCGGGATTATGAGGGGGCATTTGAAAGATTTTTCCGCTTCAAATTACTTTAGCTTGTCTTATACTTAAGAAATTCTAACACTTCTTTCTATAGTTTTGATTCTTTTCTGCAACTTTCAATGTTCCATAGTCATCATTTATAAAATATGAAACTGAATCATCAAAATCAGCAATATTATCGGTCCAAAGTTCGCACTGACTGATTACAGTTTTCAAAGCATCTTCCTGTCCTTCTGGCGGATATTTGTATTTCTTTAGAAGTTTCTTAACAAGGAAGGTCGGGTCAAAGAGATTTACTTTTTCGCCAACATCAGAGAAAAGATTTATAACTCCATCTGATTTAACTGATTGTTTGAGAAGTTCATTTATGCGGTCATTGATTTCTTTGAGAGAAAATTTCTTGCCAGATGGATTATACAAAATACGCATCACAAGAACGCGGACAGATTCAAAGAAAGCGGCTTCAAGGCGCATGTGTTCTTTTACCATCGAAGAACAAAGAGAAAGGGCTTGCTTGAGCATAAGTGCTTCTTTTATAAATGACTGTTTCTCGATCTCTTTATTCGGAGCAACAATAAAGTTTACTGCCCCGCTGATTGTCTAACTGATTTTATCCTTCAAAATAGTCACTGTCAATTTTTTTGATTTCAAACGTGCGGATTGTGCTGATTCCAACATTATGCTCAATCATCAAACTGGCAAGTTTTTCTCCATCAATTAGAACAACCTTACGATCTACACTAGAAGCATATTCTTCAGCTTCCTTTGTAAAACCGCTTGTTGTAATAAATACTCCTTTTGATGCTTTTTGTCCTAACAACGCACCTGCAAACTTTTGAATTTCAGGGCGACCGACAACACCTTTCCAACGCTTTGCTTGTATATATATTGTGTCTAAACCAAGTTTATCTTCCTTTATAAGTCCATCAATTCCTTCATCTCCGCTTTTACCAACGACTTGTGCAGCTTCAGAAAAAGATCCCCCATAGCCCATATGGACAAGCAAATCTACAACAAGATGCTCAAAAAAAGATGGCGAACATTCTGCAATCTTTGTAAGAATATCATCTACAAGATTTTCTGAAAGCTTTGTATAACCTGTTTCCAACATTTCCTCAGGAGTTGCCTCATTTATAATGTCTGAGACTGATAAAACTTCTTTTTCATTATGCTTTTGACGAAATTCCTTAAACTCATCAAATTTTCCCAAATATTTTGTAGAAAGTCTTTCAAGATTCTCTTTAAGTACAGATTGTCCTCTTTCTGTTATTTTAAAATATCCACGACGAGTATCTTCCAAAAGTCCTGCTTTTTTCATATAAGTTCGAGCCCAACCAATTCTGTTAGTAATAACATCTTGGGTTTTAGATGGTAAAAGTTCTTTTCGCTCTTCTTGTGTAAGATTGAATTCATTAGAAAGATAATCAACTGCATCTGAAAATTTATGTTCATTATTGTCACCTGCATATTTGAGCAAAGGAAGCATGCATGTCTGATAATCTGGAATCATTATACTTATCTCCTATTTGATTTGTTTATACAGTGCCTACTTAACAGTATGCAAAAATCTAAATCTTGACAAGTTAGTCTGAAGCAGGCGTTGCAGGCGGCGTTTGAGCCCGCAGAAGGGGTAGGCCGTTCGCCAAAGGCGAACTTACCGAGTTTTCTACGAAAACTCGCGGCGAGGGGAAGACATTCCCCTTTTAGCCTTTCGAACTGCGAAATACTGGTGATAACCCGCAAAGGACTTGGATTCCATGTTGCCGTCTTTTGTCTTGCGCGGGGAACTTCGTTGCAATTTCCATTCCATAAAACGGTCTTCGCCACTTGTAATGGTTCCAGCCTTGCTTGTTAGCTGGTCGCTCATTACACAGATACAGTTGTATATAAACATGGAAGGAATTTCCTGAATATAATTACGAATCTGAGTATAAGCCTCGCTTGCATCAGTCTGTTCACGACTTGGAGATTTCAACTCAAAAAGACAGATTGGAAGTCCGTTTAAGAAAAGAAGGATATCCGGTCGTTTGTTCGAGTTTTCTATAAATGTCCACTGATTAGCAACAATGTAAGAGTTTTTATCGCCAGGCTTTCCGGCGTTTTCAAAATCAGCAATATAAATGATGTCAGATTTAGTTTCGCCATTTGCGGAAAAGCTTACTTCAATACCATTCTGCAGGTATTCCATAAAAATAGCGTTTTTCTTTTTAAGTTCATCGTTTTCAAAATGTCGGAGCTTAAGAAGAGCCTCATCAATTGCAGCAGGAGCCGCCTTTGGATTAAGCCCCTGATAGAATCTTCAAGTACAGAATCATAAAGCGGAGAATGCCAGTCGCGTTCAATGTCAGGGCCGTATACATGCGTATAACCGAGCGTGTTTGTAAAGAGGTCGATTAAAGCGTTTTCATAGGCGGCTTCGTCATAGACGGGCATAAACCTGTTCTCCTTAAGATTCTATAATATAATTCTATCACGAAAGCTGGAAAAAAGATATTGTTATTGCTTTTCTTCTAAAAAATCAATAAAACTTCCTAACATAGAAAAAACGTGCTCTATAGACTGCGTATTTTGAATATTATTTCCAGCACTTTTTCGCTTATTCCATAATATCTCTTGCTGATTTATGGTTAAGTTTCCTTTTTTATACTCTTTCCATGGAATTTCTTTTTTGAGTAAATTTACACATTCTTCACTAGAAATGTTTTTTGCAGGGACTTTTTGAGAATGCGCTAAGAACCAGACTTCAATACAAGGGCGAGATAATAAAAGTTTTTCTTCGCAGTTCATAAGATTATCTACAACAGATTGGACATCTGCATCATACATTAAAAAGCAATTAATGGTTTCTGAGTTTGTTAATGCCAATTCTTTTTTATACCGTCTGATTAATCTTGTATTAATTTTACTTCCTACAATTTTAGAAACAATCTTTATGGGTAACCGATATTTCTGTTTTAGAAAGTCAATATAACATTCTTCTGTTTCACCTTCACATAAAACGAGAATAACAGGTTTCATTTTTCTACTTGGACGAGTGTTCTTTGGCATAATCACTCTCCAAACAATTTTCGAATTGATTCAACAGAAGATGCCACATAAGGAACAGCATCAAATCTGCCCTGCAGATAACCTTTTTCAGCATCCATGTTTTCACGGAAATCCTTAAAATCAAAAAGAGAATAGAAATCTGTAGAAGCATCCTCTTTTTTATTTGTGAAATAAATCTGATCTTTGCGGAATTTTTTTGTGCTAATAAGATTTGTATTATGGCTTGTAAAGAGTATCTGGGCATTTTTAGAAGCATGAACAAGATTTATAATGAATTCTGCAAGTTCTGTATGAAGACTCAAATCAAATTCATCAATAACAAGTGTTTTGCCATGTTTGCAGACATCAAGAAGTGCCAGAAGCATATAAAAAAGCTGTACCGTACCAGATGATTCTTCAAGTTCCAAATCAAACTTTATTTCAGGATTTTTCTTGTGTGAAGTTAAAAATCGTATATAAGTTTCTGTCTGCATTGCAGGCATTCCGGGAATAACTTCTCGCCTTGCATTTAAATATGCCGGCATAACGGGAACTGTAACCTTTTCTTTTTTTGCTTCAATATCAATAATATCACTATCTGCCATTTTAAGAGCCTGCAAGAGCAATGGCTTATTTGTATTAAAAAGGTTTACCGCATAATCATTTGGAATTAATGGAATATTCACAAAAAGGTTTTGCATAAAAAATGTATAAATCTTTTTTGCAAGCTCTCTGTCCATCTGACTTGCGCGACTTATAAAAAGAGTATTTCGCCCTGTACTCTGCGCAACATCAAGAGGTTTTACAAAGAATCCGTCCCCAAAGCTGTAGATTTCAGATTTAGGTTTTCCAACTTGTTCTTTGCGAACAAAAATCTTTGCCTTTCGCTTTCCAGGATAATAGTATAAGCTTTCCAAAATAATTTCTTTTCGATTAAGCGAAAATGAATATTCATATTCTGTATCATCACAAATAAAATTGATACTGAATGTACTAGGTTTTTCATGATATCCATCAAACTTAAAAGGCATAAAAGTAAATATAACGCCTTCATTGTTTCTATAAGAATCAAGGATTAAAGAAATGCAGAATGATAATGCTTTTACAATGCTTGTTTTTCCAGATGCATTAGGACCAAATACTCCAATGGATTTAAGATACTTTTTATTACCCAGAGTAAATACATTATCAGACAGTTCTTTTGTTGCTGCTGTAGAAATGCGAGCAGCCTCAAAATCTACCGTAAGAGTATCTTTAATTGAATAAAAGTTACTTAAAGATAATTTTAATACCATAAAACACCTATATTTGTAGAATTATTACAAATATAGCATTTTCACGGGTAAAAAGCAAGATTTATTTATGCTAATTAAAAAAAGAATTGCTTGATCTTTCACCCCCTGCTACTTACTTCTTCTACAAAAGATATTATTGTCCTATCAATCTGCTTTCCAATAGTCTCCGCCACCAGCTTCTTTAAGCCGCTCATCGTCCATCGTAAAGCCCTTTTGGATATATTCATTCAGCCACTTTGTTGCCCATTGACGAAACTGCGTAGCAATCTTGGATTTTATTCTGGAACCAAGAGATATAATCATATCGAGGTTGAAATATTTTGTCTGATACGACTTTCATCTGCCGCAGTTGTTCGGAAATTCCGAATAACTGAATCTTTTTCAAGCTCTTCTTCCTCAAAAATATGCTTTATATGTTCGCTTACATTTGCCTTGCTCGAACCATACAAATCCACCAGCTGAGTCTGAGTAAGCCAGACAGTTTCGCCTTCAAAACGAACATCAACAGAAATCTTTTCGTCCGTAGTCTTAAAAATCACGATTTCACTTTTATTATCTGCTGGCATTGTTGTACCTCCGATTTTTATATGTAGGAGGGGAAAGTCTTCCCCTCGCTCCAACCGCCTTCGTCGTTTTTCGCTACCCCTTCTTCGGGCTCAAATGCCGCCCGCAACTCCTGCTTGTTTTATCGTCTCATCAATCATTTTTTTTCGTGACTCATGTAACGTATTTATTTCATCTTCTGATAGCTCAATATTATTTAGTGTTAGATATTCTTTAGAATTATCTTTTAACCATATTTCAGCTTTTCGTATTTCTTCACTAGACTTATAAAAATCTTCTTTCAGACCATTCCAAGTTCCATCGATTTTTGATTTAATCACACCTAAATCATTCCATAGCCCGATTTGTGCTGGTAAAAGACAATCAATAAGAGAGCCTAAGTGAATTGAATTTATAAATAAATCTATACGAAGGTTATTAATCTTTTCAAATAATTCATTAATAGTTTTTTCTTGTTCTTCTGAACTTGCCTTTAGAATTTTGTCTTGAGAATATAATATTTCAAAAAATAATGAATAAGTTCGTTTATATAAATTGAGTCGTATTTCGTCGGATTTTAGAATTGTTTCCGCAACTACTTGAGAACGAGGTCCTTCATCTCTAAATGATATATCTATGCATTTTTGAAATTTCGAAAATTCCTCTGATAAATTATTCTTAAATTTTTCAAAATAAAGATTACATACATGTTCAGTTTGTTTATGTAATAAGAGAAATAAAAAATATAAACAAATTGCCATAATTATAACTGGAACCGATGCTGTTCCGCAAAACTTCAAAAAGTTTAATAATCCTTCTATACTCATATTTTATCTCCTTTGAATTTTCTCATAATTATTCTGATTTAGAATATTTTTCGAAAGCATCTTTACAAGTTACCTTTGCTGATTTTATATACTCAAGTAATTTATTTTCTGAGAATTCAAAATCATGGTCACTAACAGATGGCAATGTATGAATATGTAAATCAACTTTTTTCATATTTTTATTATACCTCAATCTCTCCATTCATCAACTTTGGTAAAAGCGAATCTCGAATGCCAGATAACTTTCGATTTTCTTCTTGATTTGAAATGATTGTTTCAAACATTGGTTGAATTGTTTTGTTGAAATTATCAATTTCATTTATATTTGGTATCCAGCATGGAATAGATAGAATATCTCCGGTGCTGATATTTGGTTGGGCACTTCCCTGTCCACGGTTGATAAACTCTGTTATGACTTCTTCTTGTTTTAAGGTACAATATATAAAAGGTACTTTTTCTATTGGATTATCACTTAAGAAGAATTTTCCAACTCGTTGATTTACTAGGATTGGTTCTTGTGTTTTTGGAATCATGGAGAATTTACCTATTGTAGCTCCTGTCATGGCAATAACTAAATCTCCGCCTTGTACTATAAAGTCTTTAGCAACTTCGATTTTATCAGTTGCAACATGGGCACAAGTTTCAAGATTTAAGCATCCCTGTTCTATATCTACAATTCGAATTACTTTTGTTCCTTCATCTTGCCACCATGCACTTTTAAATGCGAATCCAGATTTTACTGCACAATAATCGCCAATAGTTCCTTCCTTTTCATATTTATCTACAAACCAGTTTTTGAAGAGGGCCCCAGCTTGCTGTTTGAGGTTGGTATTTATTTTGTTGTTCAGTTCGATTTTGTCGTCGAGGGATGAGAGGATGGCGGCGATTTTTTGCTGGGTGGGGAGAGGGGGGATATCAAAAACCAATCGGTTCAGTGTTTCTGTTCTTAAACTTGGGATAGTAGTTCCCTCATTATAATTCATAAAATTGATTAAGGACATTTTATAAAAAAGAAATTTGGGAAGAACAATTTCTTCATTTATTTCCGTATAAAATAAAGTATCAACAGTTCAGAAAGGTGTATCAATAAATTTAACTTTATCTATAGTGCCTTTTCGTCCTATCAGTACTGAAGTTTTGTCATAAAGGGCTTGTGTTGCATAACCCATTAAACCTCCTGTGCCATATATGGGAATTGTCCCATCAGGAGATTCGACGAGTTTTTGATTTTTTCCATACTTTATTGTTGCAAGTTCGGCAAATGTGTATTCCATTTTCATTCCTTTATTTTAAACAAACGGATTTGTTCAGACCTAACGGTCTTCACGTAAAAAAAAGTGAGTAGCGTTAGCTACGAACAAATCCGCTTGTTAACTATTCTATCTTCCACCCGATTCCTTCCAGATTTTTCTTTATCTCTTCTTCAAGCTCATGGCTCTTTGCGAACATTCCGTCAAGTTCGGTGGTAAGGTGCTTCATTTTTTCGTCAAAAGGTTCGTCATCTTCGGCTTTTTCTTCAATGCCAACATAACGGCCTGGGGTGAGGATGTAATCTTGTTTTGCGATGTCTTCCGTTTTAACAGTGGCACAGAAATCTTTTGCATCTTCCAAAGTTCCGTTCTGGAAAGCAGTGAAGGTGTCGGCAAGGCGGGCGATGTCTTCTTCGGTAAAGTCCCGGTGCTTGCGGTCTACCATGTGGCCCATGTTGCGGGCATCTATGAACAGTGTTTTTCCTGGCTGCTTTTTGTTACGGCAGATGAACCACAAGGTTACCAGAATTGTTACGCTGTAAAAAAGCTGGGTTGGCATGGCAACAATTCCTTCCATTAAATCAGCTTCGATTATCTTACGGCGGATTTCTCCTTCGCCACTTGTCTGGGTACTCAAGGCTCCGTTTGCAAGTACCAGGCCGATTTTTCCGTTAGGGGCTAAGTGATAGATCATGTGCTGGATCCAGGCGTAGTTTGCGTTGCCTGTGGGTGGAAGTCCGTATGCCCAGCGAGGATCGTTCTGCAATTTATCCTGACCCCAGTTGCTCAGGTTGAAGGGCGGATTTGCCATGATGAAGTCGAACTTTTGTGTTGAATGCAGGTCGTTGAAAAAAGTATCTTCGGAATATGTCCCCAAAGTTCACAAGCTGCATCCTAAATCTGCTGTTCAAAGCCGATGGTGGCGGAAGATGATTTAGCTTTTGGGGATTTTGATTTTGCCATGATGATGTCCTTAGTTTTTGATATATTTAAAATTGTAGCATTAATAGCATGCTTTTACTATAAAATCAATTTTTGTATAGACTCTTTCTCTTACCTAACTTCCCAATACCCCGTCTTATTTGAACCAACGCGTTGAATTTTTCCTTGTTCTTCAAGCTCACTGTAAGTTCGTGTGATTGTTGCTCTTGAAAGGCCAGTAGCTTTAGAAACATCTTCCTTTGTCTGTTTTGGATTTCGTTTTAGCGCTGCATAAACAATGTCGGCATTCGAAAGTTTTTCTTTTGAGCCAGCTGCTTCTGTTTTATAAGAAGCAAGAATTGATTTTGTTTCTTCGATTCTTTCACGAAGCTTCTTTACTAGAGCAGTTTTTTTTTCTTCTGAAAGTCGTTTTAGCGGTTTTAAAAAATCAGCATACCACTTGTCGATTCCATCGAGATTTTCAAGATTGATAGTGGAAGCAATTTTAGAAACAGGAAGCCTGCTTATCTGCTCTGACTGTGTCTCGTAAAAAGGTTTTGCTCCAATCTGACCTGAAGAAATCATATTCATTTCAAAATCAAGAAGATTTAGAAACATGGATTTTCCTGTGTCGTATACTGGAGCGATGCCTTTCCACTGAAGTGTATTTGAATCCCTTATAAAGCTTATATTGTAGGAATGGCGGTCGATATTTGCCATTATGTAATCAACAAGAAGGATTTTTAATAAATCCGCCTCCGCATTGGGAATCTTCATTTCCTGGCAGCGTTTTATAAGCTCTTCATAGTCGTAGAATTTTCCATCAATCAAATGCAAATCCTGATAAACAGCATCCAGTGGAACCAGTTCAGTTGATTCATCAATCATATCCGGGCAGTAACAGAAGTATTTATCATCACGAATTGTAAGATAATAAGGCACATAAGCAATATTGAGACGTTTGCAAATTTCAGAAGCAAGAACTTCATTCAAAGGCTCCTGCTGTTCGGTTCCGGTTCCGGCTTTTTCAAGATAGTTAATTCCATCTTTTTTGAACCAGCGTTTGGAAAGTTCTCCGTTAGTCGCATTATCTGGAGAGTAGGAACTGGAATTTCTATTCAGACTTTTTGAGTTAGTTGTAAGTCGTAGTCCAATTGCCGGATCATAATCATTGGTAAAAAAATTAATATCTTTCCAGAAAAGTTTGTCTTTAAGCTCAACAGGACAAATCCAGTACTGGTCAGAAAGACTTAAAAACCAGCTCTTTTTTGCAAGTTCATAGTTTGAAGGAATTTCAAGTTCTTCCAGCACTTCCTTAAAATGAGGCCGGGTAGAAGGTATGAGACGGTTATCCAGAAACTGCTCCATTTTTTCATTCAGAGCATAAAGATTATCAGCAGAAGGTTTTCCATTCAGAAATAATGCAACCGGCAGGTGTTCTTTATTGTAAACTTGCAGAACTTCAATGTAGCCTTTATTTTCTGCATATCTGAGAATGGGGATATTCTTTTTATTAAGGATGTATTCCATATTTCGCCTCACATAATTTATCGGCTCAAATATACGAAAATGATAAGATATATCGGCTCAAAAATCAAGTTTATCGGCTCATATAATTGGGGAGCAAGTGATTTATCGGCTCAATAATGCAGTTTTAACTGGGTAAACTGAATTAAAACTTCTGTCTACAGATTGGGATTTTGCTTCTTTGTGGTCTTTTGTACCAGTAGATTTGTTTTGTGAACGGGATCCATCGGCTAATAAGAATTGTACATAATAATAACCGTTGGACTTCTTAAATAACGAATAAGGCCTGGTCATAGGCACCTCACTTTGTGACAATCGATTTGCATAAAATCGTTGCTTAAAATCAGTGAATTGTCTACGCCAAGCCTTACTAATTGGGAGTTCCAGTACACCAGTTTTAAAAAAAAAACCACTCACCTCTGAGTGGTCTTTCTATAGCGAGGGTAGGATTCGAACCTACGGCCTCCGGGTTATGAGCCCGACGAGCTGCCAGCTGCTCTACCTCGCGTCGTGTTAAATTACTATACCCAATATCCCCAAAAAGGTCAACAGATTGCAAGGTAAATTCAAAAAAAAACTTTATTTTTTAAGAGGGAATTTCCAAGTAAACGAAAATTCCTCTTAAAATTTTATTAAAAATGTAAAAATAAAACAGTGTAAAAAAAATACGATTTTTATAACTATTCGGAAATAACTTTAAAAAAAAATTTTTCCATCTAACTTTTTTGAAAAAAACAATACGAATGTGATATCAATCATTTAAAAACCCGTGATAAATTCGAGTCATAGTTACTGATAAATGACGTAACGAAATGCGCATTTCAAACGAGAGATTTATCACAAAAGAGGAAGGAAAAAATTATGAAAAAAATTACAACAAAAGTTTTAACAATTGTAGCTGCATGTGCAGCAATGGTATTCGCTAGCTGTGCTCAGCCATCAACATCTGGATCAGGTGCTGGCGGAAGTGATAGACCAGCTGCTGAAGAAATAACGATTATGGATACTGCAAAAGAAATTACATGGGGTGATTTCTGTATCGTAGCTAGTGAAAAATTTACAGGAACAGAACCTAAAACTATTTCAATTTACTATGATTGTGTTGCAGTAGCAGGTGGAGACGAAGGATATACTTCTATGAAAATTGCAGGCAACTATAGCGATGTTGCTCTTGGAGATGGAACTGTTACAGGTGCTACTTTGAAAAGTGGTGATAAAGGAGCTCTTGAGGGAACAGGTAGTGTTGGTGAAACTGGCAAGGTTATCACTTATGTTCCAACAGCTGCAGAATGGGCTACATTGAGTACAGGTGCTGAAAACGGAGGAAATCCTGATGGTTTGTACATCAATGGTAATAACATTAAAATTACAAAAATCACACTTAAATAATTAACTCATTATTTACAATCTTTTCCCTCCAGTGCAATGCACCAGAGGGAAACCAAAAAAGTTATCCTTGCCAGACCGAAAGGTCTGGCTTATCATTTAAAAATATATGGCTTTGCAAGAATCGTTACGGGGCGTACAAAATTCCCTGTGACTTCTTATATATTTAATCATAATACGCGAGGTACTATGAAACACACAAACATAATCAAAAAATTTTCCGGGGCAATGGCAGTTACAGCCGCTGCTGTTATGCTTGCTTCCTGTGGAAAAGTTAAAGAAGAACAGTTTGGAATCGGGTCTCCTACATCTTCATCTTACACAGATGATGATCTTGTTTGGGTAGAAAACTTTGATCAGAAAAAACTTGATACTGACAGCTGGATGTATGAAGTTCATCATCCGGGCTGGGTAAACAGCGAACTTCAGGCTTATGTAGTTTCAGACGAAAACATTTACCTTAAAGATGGTAAACTTATTATTCAGCCAGTTAAAAACGGAAATGCATATACATCAGGCCGCATTAACACAATGGGTAAACACGAATTTACTTACGGAAGATTCGAAGCCCGCTTAAAAGTTCCAAGAGGAAAAGGTTTCCTTCCTGCATTCTGGATGATGCCTGCAGATGAAAGCTTCTACGGGCAGTGGCCAAAATGTGGTGAAATAGACATTATGGAAGTCCTTGGTGATAATGTTAATAAAGTATACGGTTCCCTTCACTTTGGTGAACCTCATACTCAGAAACAGGGATCTGCTCAGGTATTTGACGGAAACTTTGCTGATGATTTTCACATTTTTGCAGTTGAATGGGAACCAGATGAAATGCGTTTCTATGTTGATGACAGATGTTATTACAAAACAAGCGAATGGTTTACAAAGAGAAGTGGCTTTGGTGAAGTTTCATACCCAGCACCTTATGATCAGCCATTCTACATGATCCTTAACGTTGCAGTTGGTGGTGTATGGCCAGGAAATCCTGATGAATACACACAGTTCAACGAACAGGCTCAGATGGTAGTTGACTACGTAAAAGTTTATCAGAAAAAAGAAGGCTACAATTCAGATGTTAAAAAGCCGGAAACTGCTGTAGCAAAAGTGAAGGTAAAGGAAGGAAACATTGCTTCTAATCTTGGTGGTCGCTGGAGCCTTCACCTTGAACCAGACGGAAAGGCAACTGCTGATCTTACTGACAACGGTCTTACTGTAAAGACAGAGCAGCAGGGTAATGCAGATTATTCTGTTCAGCTTGTTCAGTCATACATTCAAATGGTAAAAGGCGAAACATACAAATATTCATTTGATGCATGGGCAGATGAACCTCGCACAATGAAGACTGCAATTACACTTCCTAACAACAGCTGGAAACGTACATTCGGTGATGTTCGTGTAGCTCTTGATACAAGAAAGAAAACTTATACATACACATTTACATGTAACGAAACTTCAGATGAAAATGCTCGTCTTGAATACCAGCTTGGTAACACAGATTCAACTGCTACTGTTCACATTCAGAACATTAAACTGGAACATGTAAAAAATGCAGGACCTGTTAACAAACATCCTGCTCTTCCAGATGGAAACTTGATTTACAATGGTCAGTTCCAGGAAGGCGAAAAGAGAATGGGTTACTGGACAGTTGATGCAATCGATGGTGCTAAAGTTTACGCAACAAACGAAAATAAAATCCGTGAACTTAAAGCCGAAATTCCTGCAACTGCATCAAGCGCTTCTGATGTTAAGATTATTCAAAAGGGAATTAAACTTACTCCATTAAGTGAGAACATAGTAAGATTTGAAGCATCTTCTACAGTAGAAGGAAAAATTGCTGTTAAGTTTGGTTCATATACTGGAGAGGTTGAAGTTAATGGTTCAAAGAATAAATATGAATTGACTTTCATCGCTCCAAAAGCTGATAAAGAATTTGATTTTGAAATGGATCTTGCAATTCCTGGCGGTGTTGTAACTGTAGATAATATTTCTCTTAAAGAAAATATTCTTCTTCAGAATGGAAACTTTGATAAGAATATGATTTCTTACGAAGTATATGCACATTCTGATGCAACTGAAGAACATGAAGTTGATGAAGGTCAGGCTGACAAGTTTGTTGCTGTAACAATTGATAAAACTGGTGGCCAGGACTGGATGATTCAGCTTATGCAGCGCAACATTGAGCTTCAGGAAGGTAAAAAATACAAGATTACTTTCAAGGCAAAATGTGATCTTAAACGCGACATAATGCTGGCATTGCAGAGAGATGGTCTTCAGGACAACAACTGGACTCCATATTCAGGACAGCCTACATTTGTTGTATCTGATGAATGGAAAACTTACGAACATGAATTTGAAATGATTTATCCAACAGATTCAAAAGTAATTCTTACATTCTCAATGGGTGCAGTAAATTCAACTTCTATCAACAGACGTCATACAGTATGTATCGATGATATTTCTTTGGTAGAGATTAAATAGTAAATTTTGAGGCCTGATGTTTGATGCGATATTGCATTGGTGTCAGGCCGATATTTTTTTTAAAGATCTTTGTAAAATAACTGTGCGAATTAAACGAAAGACTTTCTGCAATTTCTGCATAAGACAAATCTGTATAAGTAAGCATGCTGCATGCTTCTTCAATTCGTACATGTTCAATATAAGAAACCAATGTCTGGCCAGTTTCCTTTTTAAAGAGTGTGCTTAAGTATTTTTCACTTAATCCAAGGAATGTTGAAATGTCACTTACTTTAATCGGTTCCTGATAATGGCTTGTAATGTAATCGATGGATTTTCTGATATAAAGTGATGAGCCGGAATTTTTTTTCAATTCACGCATGCTTTTTGCAAATGTCAAAACCATTTCATGATGAAGTGCTTCTACGTCTTCCCGTTCCCACATTTTATCCATTCTGCGGATAAAAACATCACTCATAGTGTAGGCAGACTCTTTTGGTAACCCACCTTCAATACAGAAGCGGACAATGAGAGCAGTTGCAACAACAAAGTGGTACTGAATGTTTCGGAATTTGTCTTCAGACAGAACACCTTGTCCTTTTACAATTAATTGTGGTTTGAGAGCTTCCAGCTCTTCAATGTTGCCCTGCTTAACCAAATCGTAAAAGTGCATTTCATTTTTGTAGGAAAGGTGAAATTCCCCTTTCTCTAATGCATCATGTTTTGAGTTTGTGTAATCCTCTTTTGAAGAGGTTGTAGGTTTTGTTCTTGTTACCATTATTGTAATTTTAGCACAGAATTTTTGAAATTTGTAAATTACTTTCTGTAAAGCTATGTTCAAAATTGACCTAGCTAAAGAATTTCATTATTATTAAAAAAATAGTAAAGTCGGATATCGAAAATATTCTATATAATAGGAGACATAAATTGTTTAAAATTATTGAAAAGAAACAGCTTTCTGAAAATGTTTTTTTCATGCGTGTTGAAGCCCCAGAAATCGCACGTAACAGAAAAGCTGGTCAGTTTGTAATTATTCAGGTTGAAGCAGAATTCGGTGAAAGAATTCCTCTTACAATTGCAGATGCAAATGCAGAAGAAGGTTGGATCGCTCTTGCATTCCAGCCAGTTGGTGCTTCAACTTTCAAACTTTCACAGATGAATGTTGGTGATTCTCTGCCTACAGTTCTCGGTCCATTGGGAAATCCTTCTAAAATTGAAAAATATGACAATCCTGTAATGATCGTTGGTGGTGGTTTTGGTGTTGCTCCTTGTTACCCAATCGTTAAGGCTCACAAAGCTATCGGTAACAAAGTAATCATGGTTATCGCTGCCCGCACTAAAGATCTTATCATCATGGAAGACGAAATGAGAGAAGCCGCTGATGAACTTATCATCATGACAGATGACGGTTCAGCTGGACGTCAGGGTGTTTCAACAATTCCTGTAAAAGAAGCTTGTGAATCACAGTGTCCACCTGCAGAAGTAATCGCTATTGGACCTCCAATCATGATGAAGTTCTGCGCTGCTACAACAAAACCTTACAATGTAAAGACAACAGTTTCATTGAACACAATCATGATTGACGGAACAGGTATGTGTGGTGGTTGTCGTGCAACTGTCGGTGGAAAAACAAAGTTCGTTTGTGTTGATGGACCAGAATTTGATGCTCACGAAGTTGACTGGGACAACATGATGATGCGTATGAAGTCTTTCAAAGAAAGAGAACAGGAAGACAATCACAAGTGCCGTATGCAGGCAGAAGCTGACAAGCTTGCAAAATAAGAGGAATATCATGGCAATTAACGTAACTGAAGAATTAAATAAAATTAACGAAATTATTAAAGCTAACGGTAAACTTTCTCCAAAAGACCGCAGTGCTATTCCACAGATGGAAATGCCAGCTCGTGATCCAAAAACTCGTGCCCGCGAAATGGCAGAAGTTGCTCTCGGATATTCAGCTGAACAGGCTATTGTAGAAGCTAACCGCTGTCTCCAGTGTGCTAAACCTTTCTGTATGGAAGGATGTCCTGTAAACATCAACATTCCAAAGTTCATCGGCGAAATCGCTAAAGGTGAATTTAAAGCAGCCGTTGATACAATTAAAGAAACTTCACTTCTTCCTGCAATCTGTGGTCGTGTTTGTCCTCAGGAAAAACAGTGTCAGGGAAAATGTACTGTAGGTAAAGTTTACAAATCTGCAGAAAAAGCTGTTTCAATCGGTCGTCTTGAACGATTTGTTGCTGACTGGGAAAGAGAAAACAATAAAGTTACTCCTCCAACTATTGCTCCAAAAACAGGAAAGAAAGTTGCAATCATTGGTGCAGGTCCTGCAGGTCTTACAGTAGCTGCTGACTGTGCTCGTGCTGGTCACGAAGTTACAGTATTCGAAGCTTTCCACAAAGCCGGTGGTGTAATGATGTACGGTATTCCAGAATTCCGTCTTCCAAAGAAAATCGTTCAGGAAGAAATCAAGAATCTTGAAAAGATCGGAGTTAAGTTCGAATTGAACTTCCTTGTTGGTCGTACAAATACTCTTGAACAGATTCTATCAGAAAAAGGATTTGATGCAGCCTTCGTAGGAACTGGAGCAGGGTTACCAAAATTCCTTAACATCCCTGGAGAAAACCTTATCGGTGTATTCTCTGCAAACGAATATCTTACTCGTGCAAACCTCATGAAAGGTTACGATAAAGAACACGCTGCAACTCCAATCTATGAAGCAAAACATGTAGTAGTTTGTGGTGCTGGTAACGTAGCAATGGATGCTGCTCGTATGGCATTCCGTCTCGGTGCAGAAACTGTAGACGTTGTTTACCGCCGTACTCGTGCAGAAATGCCAGCTCGTCTTGAAGAAATCGGACACGCAGAAGAAGAAGGCGTAAACTTCCGTTTCCTCGAAAACCCAGTAGAAGTACTTGGTGATGAAAATGGAAAAGTTTGTGGTGTTCGCTGTCTTTCATACGAACTCGGTGAGCCAGACGCTTCTGGCCGTCGCAGTCCTGTTGCAATTCCAGGATCAGAACATGATGTTCCATGTGATGCAATGATCGTAGCTCTTGGTAACGGTTCAAATCCACTTCTCGTTGCTACAACTCCTGGTCTTAATGCAGATGCAAAAGGACACATCACTGTAGACGAAAATCAGGCTACTTCACACGCAAAGGTATGGGCAGGTGGAGATATCGTTCTCGGTGCCGCAACTGTAATCCTCGCCATGGGTGAAGGTCGTAAAGCAGCAGCTAGCATTAACGAATATTTAGCAAAATAAACATAGGTTTTAATACCAACAAAAAATGGACAATGCGGAGCGTGGGTTCGACACATGAAAAAATTCTGCAGCGAAGCGAAGCCTTTTTCATGTGCGGTTCCACGCGGGAGCAATGTCCATTTTTTTGTTGTATGTATTAAAACTACATTTTCTTAGCCATTCTTTCCTGGTAAGCCTTTTTTACAGCCTCAGCAAACAACTTATCCTGTGAACTTAGTTTTGGAACTGAGAATACAGGCTGTCCATCTGCTTCTGATACGCGGTAGATTTTTCTTGGGTCCGCTGTGTATGCAGGACTTGATTTTGCATTAACCCACCAGTTAAGAACTGAAACAATACAAGTAATGTACTTAATAAGATTTGCATTTGTTGCGGTAACATTTCCTGACTTCTGTTTTGCATTCAATAGAACATCAAGACGTTTAGAAACTGGACTTGAAATATCAAAGTGATAACATTCCCATGGATTTTCAATACCATTTACTTTTCCATGTGGAGCATCAACAAGACCAATAAGGCGTGATAAATCAGAAAGCCCTTTTGTCATAAATGAAAGTCTTGTTGAAAGAAGAATGTACTTGTTGTCATTTACCGGTCGTTCAAGCAAAAGCTGTTCAAATGTGAAATTTGGTAAGAACAGATATTTTGTCTGCCAGTAAAGATTTGTAATAGTTTTCTTTCCCAGTTGTGTAGAAGGAAAGTTTGGTTGTGTGTATGTCTGGTTTACAAGATTTTTTAGTTCTTCTGCATATTTTCTGTTGAAGTTATCTTCACGGTAAACAGGAAATTCATTTAAGATATTTGTAATTGAATCACGCTTGTCAGCAAGTAAAGGGTTTGTTTCAAGATTGAAGTGAATGTTATGACATGCTGTAAAGAAGTCTTCAAGAATTCTAATCAGAACAAGAGTAATCTGTAATGGATTTTTTGGCGACAGATAGAGGAATGGCTCGCCAAGCTCATACAATGGTTCAAAATATGGATACATGTCAGGGAAATCTTCAAGGTGTAAAAATCCTGCCTGAGGGAACATCTGATCAAGAAGCTTAAGACCTGTTTTTACCATATCTGTTTTTTCTTCAACTGGTTTTTGAGCTTCTTCTTTTGCTTTATTCTGATCTTCAATTTTTTTCTTTTCTGCAGCAAGCTCTTCCTGAGTTTTTTTCTTTTCAGGAATTAAAAGATCAAATTTCTTAAGACCAAGGAATTTCAAAATCGAATTGATTTCTTGTGTAAAGAATTTTGGATAAACGCAGTATGGAGTTCCACACATACGGAGAAGCAGAGGATAAAGACCGGCAGCACACTGCGAATGAATGTAAACCCATTCTGTGATTGCTTCTTTTGAAAGCATCTGGAATTTTTCTTTATTTGCTTTTGGATATTTTGTGATATCGTTATAAATGTCTTTGATTGTCTGAGTGATTGTTGAATCTCCAAGATAAAAAATTGTAATTACCTGCTTGTAAACGGCTTTTACAAATGGTGTAAGTTCACTTACAAGTGTAATTTTATCTTTGGAATCCAGGTCTACATAAGCAAGCTTTATATCTCGTGTATTCCATGTGGCAACTTTACGAAGAAATTTAAATTTAACATCACTTTCATTCTGAATCTTTGCTTTGTATGTATCAGGAGAATTTTGAATCATAGTTTTGATTACAGTAATGAAGTTTTGTATGTGGTCAATATGATTTTTACAGTTGATTTCTACAAATTCAGGAATTACTCTTTCTGTTCCATCTTTGATAAACGAACGGATAAAATTGAAAAGTCCGTAATTTTTTTTGATTCGATATTCTGAAGACATCATGAGACGGTCAATGAGCTGATTGTCTTTTTGTGATATCGAAGGAAGATCTGAAACCTGTTTCATTTTTTTTGGAGCTTCAGGTGCTGATGTTTTAGTAGAGGAAGACGAAGAGTTTGAAGATGAAGAACCTGAATGCCTGCCTGAAATCGATGCACTTGTCTGGCCAGAGGCTCTCACAACTGTTCTATGGGAAACAGCTTTTTTAGGAAGCTTTGAATAATCAACAGGAACTGATTTTTCTGTAAATACTTCACCGCCCAATACCTTTTGCATTTTTGCGGCCTCTTCTGCATCCAGAACACCAATGTTTCTTCTTGTGTTGTCCAAAGTACCAGGTTCGAAAACAGCCTGAGGAGTTTTTCTTTTCATTTCGTAATCGTCTGCCATAAAATAGTCCTTTGCTTAGTTATCGGCATATTTTTAAAAAGAATTTAGCATCAGAGAGGTTGTAAATTATATTCTCTAAAGTCTTAACTTGCTGCGTTTTGCAATTCCCGGAAAATCTTTAAGAACAATCTTGTTTCCTTCTGAATCAAGAAGAACTCCGTCAATTGTTCCGAAAATTGTATAATAATTAGAATTCAGTGCGATAAGATTTACAGTTCGAGAAATAAGATTTTTTGGAGTAAATGTAAGGTCTACCATACTTTCAACATCCTGAATTACCCAGCTTTGGGCAAGACCAAAGGAATGGGTAATATCTACAGGTGGCAAAGTTGTAATTTTCCCATCAACGAAAACTGCATTGTCGTTGTAAGAATCTTTATCAACTGCATCTAGTGAAGTTGTTGAAAGACGAAATGCGATTTTTTTACCGTTAAGCTCTCCGCAGGCTGTAATATTTTCGCCGCTTGTAATAAATTTATAATAGGAACGGTTAGAGAATAAAAATCCGTAGCCTTCGTTTTCAGGAAATGATTCCAGTAAATCTCCATTTTTTAAAGTCAGGTTCATGCGGCCAATAATTGGTGTAAATGCATACCAGGATGCAGAACAGCGGCGCATTGTTGGAGCTGGCTTAACCGAGAAACATTCTGCAGATGCATGATCAGAAAATTTACCAGCCATAGCAACTTCAACAGAAGGTCTTACAGAATCTCCTCTGACCTTGAACTTTACTGAGAGTCGATCTTGATTATGGTTCCAGCCTAGTCTGATGTATCTGTATTTTGCAGTGCTTACACAGACCGCTTTTTCCATTTTTTTAGGAATAAGGTGAAGTCTCAGACCAAGGAAAATTCGATAAACATATTTTTGATTTGTTTTCTTGTTCCACAAGGAAATTTCTGCCATGTTTACGATTTTATTGTCAAAAATATCAATAGAACCCAGATAATCACCAAAGTTGAAGGTATAGATCATTCGGGCACGAATTCTGAATCTTGTAATGATAGAAGGAATAGGAATCCCAAGGAACGGAGCTCTTACTCCATGAATATCCAGTGCAAGAGGAAGTGTATTGAATGTTCCGAAGACAGGACGACCATGTTGAATCAGTTTTTCTGGTGCCGGCTTTATTTCTCGTTTATACATATTATGCTTCCTGTTTTTCGATGTAATATCCTGGTGAAACTACATCAATACAAACCTGTTCAAGGCTATTAAGAAGTGCGGTTCCCCGTTCATTCATTAAAGAGCCTTCAACTTCCACGTAAAAATAATACTGCCATGGAACATTTTTAACAGGATGACTCTTAAGGGAACGCATGTTGTATCCTGAGTCACCAAAGGCAGAAACAGCTTTTGCAAGTGAACCTGGAATGTTTTTTACTGTAAACATTACGATAGAAATAGTATTGCTGTCCTGAGGAGGAACAGGTGGCTCAGATTTTGAAAATACAAGGAATCTTGTTGTGTTCTGATCATTGGAATTAATCTGTGTTTCAAGAACTTCAAGATTATAGAGTTTTCCCGATTCCTCACTGGCAATTGCGGCAATAGATTTATCATCTTTTTCAGAAACCATATTGGCAGCGACTGCAGTATTACTTGCAGGCTGTACCGAAAATCCGTGCTTCTGGATATATTCCATACACTGGTCCAAAGCCTGTTGATGACTTACAACTGTTTTAATATCAGAAATTTTCGAGCCCTTTACACCTAATAAAGTCTGGCTTATACGAAGTTCATGTTTTCTTGAAATGTGAAGCTTTCCGTGGAACATAAGATCAAAAACCTGATTTACGTCACCTGCAAAACTATTTTCAATAGGAAGAACTGCACTCTCGCATTCTCCGTTTTCAACGGAATCATATGCTTTTGCAAAGCTTGGGTATGATACCAAATTATCGTTTGGGAACAGATGAGTAGAAGCGATATATGCAAAAGCACCTTTGATTCCACAATAAGCGATGTTTTTTGATGTATTATTAACTGACATTTTTTAAACCTATAAAATCTTTCTATAATAATACATCATAAAGTGCATAAATTCAAATCTAAGAGAGATATTCTGGAGAGGGTAATCGTTGAATGAAAAGAATATATCCATTATATTTATGTTGTGAATGTGTTAAATAAACTGAAAGAGACTGCAATTTCTGTTCTGCCTGTAATGGCTATTGTGCTTTTGCTGGGGTTCACTGTTGTTCCTTTAGATAAATTCTTGCTGATACGTTTTATTATTGGCGGAATACTTTTGATTATTGGCCTTACAATTTTTCTTGTTGGTATTGATCTTGGTATTCAGCCTATGGGCGAGCGATGTGGTGCTGAACTGACTAAAAAACGAAGCTTGCCTTTGCTGTTGGGCTGCGCTTTTTTAATTGGTTTAATTGTAACAGCTGCAGAACCGGATATTCAAGTTTTTGGAATTCAGGTTCGCGGTATTTTTGATTTCGTAAATAAAAATATTTTTACCTTTGTAATTGCCGGTGGAGTAGGAATTTTTATTACCATTGGCCTTGTACGAATTGTGTTCAGTCTTTCTATTAAGTGGACTTTTTTCATTTTTTATGTATTGTTGTTCGGAATTATGATTTTCTGTCCTGACAGCTTTATCGGAATTGCATTCGATTCTGGTGGTGCTACAACAGGACCCATGACTGTTCCGTTTATTATGGCACTTGGTCTTGGTGTTTCATCTGTACGTTCTGACAGTAATAATTCTTTTGGTCTTACAGGAATTTGTTCGGTTGGTCCTGTCATGGCGGTTTTGATTTATTCCCTTATACTCAAAATGACGGGATGCTTTGATAACATGACTGTTGCAGAAGCAGCTTCTGCTGCAGAATGTATAAGTGGCGGTTCAGTAATGCAGCAGATTTTCGGGTCTTTCGGAAATGTTGCGCTGGAGGTTCTTCGGGATTCTGTAATTTCCATATTACCGCTTTTTTGTCTGTTCCTTTTATTTCAGTTTACGCTTTTGAAAATGACAGCTCTTCAGGTTGCCCGTGTTGTAATCGGTTTTATTTATAGTTTTGTGGGACTTGCCATATTCCTTATTGGAGTAAACGGCGGCTTCACTCAGGTCGGAAGTAAACTTGGTTCGTATCTGGGAACAATGGCTATGAACCAGGGTGGCTTCTGGTTTGTGCTTCTCATTGTTATAGGAATTATTTTCGGTGCCGTGATTGTCTGTGCGGAACCTGCCGTGTGGGTATTAAGTGAACAGGTAGAGGAAGTATCTGGTGGTACAATCACCCGTAAACTTCTTTTAGTATTCCTTTCAGTAGGAACTGCTGTTGCTATTGCTCTTGCACTCTGGAGGTCAATTGCAGGAATTAACCTGAAATACATTCTGATTCCCGGATACATATTTTCTATGCTGCTGATGATATTCTGTCCGCCACTCTTTTCAGGAATCGCATTTGACTCAGGTGGTGTTGCTTCAGGGCCTTTGACATCTACTTTTGTTCTTTCCTTTGCACTTGGTGCTGCTAGCTGCGGGGCAAACTATAACGATTCCTTTGGCGTAATTGCATTGGTTGCAATGATGCCTTTGATTGCCATTCAGATAATGGGAATCATGTTTAAGATAAAAACTTCAAGGCAGGAACGGAAAAGTTCCGATGGAGGCTGTTAATGAGTCATAAACTGATTGTTACGGTAGTTCCTCAATATGAAGGTGAACTGATTGTTAATGCCGCCAGGGATGCGTGCTGCCCGGGAGGAACTGTCCTCAGAGGTCGCGAAACTTCTGAAAACGGACTTGTTCAGCTTTTGGGTTTTGGAGATGTAACAAAGGACATTACCTATAATATTGTTGCTAGTTCAGATGCCATGACGGTGATTGATGCTATTAATAAAGTAACTGAATACAAAAAGAAAAAATTTGGCATTCTGTTTTCTATGGATGTAGGGGAATTTTTTAAGGCCGGCACAAATTGTGGATGTTCAGCAGAAAAAGGAGAAAAGACAATGAGTGAAAGTAATTATCAGATGATAAATGTAATCGTTAACAAAGGATACGCAGAAGATGCCATGTCGGCCGCTAGAAAAGCAGGTGCTGGTGGCGGTACAATTATCAATGCTCGCGGAACTGCAAAAGAAGGCGATGAAAAATTCTTTGGCGCAGAAATTGTTCCAGAAAAAGACATGCTCATTATCTTAGTTCCATCAGAAAAAAAAGATGATATAGTCAAAGCCATCATGGATTTAAAATGCTTCCAGAAGCCTGGTACGGGTATCGTTTTCTGCAACGGCGTGCAGGATTTTAGAGTGCTTGGAAAAAAATAATTACACGATGTAATTTTGAGTAATTTTTTTAATCTTTGCTTAATTTCTTTAATGATATAAGGAACGCTGGTGCAACCCACAACATTCCCAGAACCCAGATTATTGGTTCTGCTATACATACCATTATATACCCCAATGCAGGAATTAACCACGCTGTGGCAAGGATTTTTACAAGAAGCTCAATTCCGCTTGCAACTAAAGGAAGCAGTTTCTGATTAATTCCTTGTAAAGAACTTCTAATAATAACAAGTACGTAAAGAGCGTAATAGAATGGCACTCCGATACGCAGATATTTAAGCCCGGTGTTGATTACAAAGTCTCCGGCATCTTTCCCTGTGATGGAAGTGATAAGAAGACGACCGGCAAAGATTGAGATAAAAAGTGTAGCTGTTGCACAGATCCACGAAATTAAAATCAGGGCGCCTACTCCTTTTTTGATTCGTCCATATTGTTTTGCACCATAATTCTGACCTACAAAGCTTGCAGATGAAACTGCAAAGGCGCCCCCTGGAATCATTCCCAGTTCAAGATATTTTCTTCCTGCTGTGTAACCTGCAATCAAATCGCTTCCCAGTTTTCCGCCTAATGCGTTGATGCCGGCCTGTAAAACTACAGAACCGATGTCTACGACTGTAAACATTAATGACATTGCAGCGCCCTGTGATAAAAGCTCACGGATTACGTTTGATGGAATTTTAAATTCCGACAGCTTGATTCTCATAATCGGACGGCGTGTCAGACTGAACAGAATTGTAAGTAAAGCAGAAATTCCCTGGGCAATTACTGTGGCAATTGCAGTGCCGGCAACACCCATTTTTAGAACTACGATAAAAAGAATGTCAAAGCCAAAATTTAATGCAACACTGACAATGAGAAAAACAAGAGGCATTACAGAATCACCAAAGGAACGTAGAATGTTTGTAAAGACATTGTACATGACTGTAAGTACAAGACCCATTGTGAGAATCAGAAGGTAAGTGCGTGCCTGTGGAAAAAGCTCTTCTGGAACTTGAATGAGACGAAGAATTGGATTTATAAAAATAATTCCTAATGCAGTTAATATAATTGAAATGATAATTGCAAAAAGATAAGCTCCTGCAATTGCTTTTTTTAATTCATCCTGATTTTCTGCACCATATTTCTGACCGATAACAATTCCAAAGCCGTTAGAAAAACCATTGCAGATAGTAATGAAAAGGTTAAAGATTATGCCACTGGCTCCAACTGCTGCAAGGGCTGTCTTGTCAATAAAGCGACCAACCAGCATTGTGTCAAATACATTGTAAAGGCGCTGAAATACAATTCCAAGCAGAACAGGAACTGCGAATAAAATAAGAGGGCGTACAATGGGTCCTTTAGTAAAATCAGTCATAATCGGAATACTATTCTAAATTGAAATCAATGTCAAAGAAAATTGCATAATTTAAATTAATGCTTTACAATATATGTTGGAGTTTTTAGAAAAAATGAGTAATAGTGATATTGACCCATCAATTGCTGCCTTACTGAATGATGCGCAGCCTTACAAACCAAGTGCCAGCATGGATTTTGAGAGAATGGTTCTCGAAAGCGAAGCAGAAGCTCAGCCTAAAAAAGCACCAGGTCTTGTTCCTGAAGTTGATTTAAGTATCAAAGAATTTAAAGAAGTAACACATATCTATAATGATGAACCTGCGGATTGGTTTGATAATCCGTCTTACTATAAAGTAGCCATTGCCGGAGAAGGTTCAAATTCTCAGCGTCTTCATCAGGTACTTTCAAAATACTTGACCTGTAAAGATAGTAAAGACCGCATGGTTTATCGTCAGCAGGTTATTATGGCTTACTGGGAATTTATTCATTCCATTGCGCCAAAGATGGCTGATAAGCATTGTGATATTACAAAACGTATGCTCATGCGTTTTGCGGTTTTACTTCCTTCACTCTTTAAGCCTGAACACAAAGAACTTTTTGCAAAAACAATTTTAGATAACGAAACAGGCGAACCTGTATTCTATCTTGATGAGTGGTTTAGAGGAATTGCTACAGGACAGATCAAATGTTCTACTACCGACGAAGTTCGTCAGCCTAGAAAGGCTACAACTGCTGAAGGTGCTGCAATGCAGGAACAGCAGAGATTGATGCAGCTTCAGTCAAAAAACTCAGGTAAACTTCAGAGCGCTGAAGGTATTCTTAACGTAAAAGAATCTGAACGTGCAATGATGGAAGCAGAATTAAAGAGCCGCGTTGATGCTCTTTGTGATCACCTTCCAGTACCTGGATGTGATCCTCACAAAGACGCTTATACAGAAACTCAGCAGAAGCTCTTTGCCGAAATTCAGAATTACCTTCACTCTCTTTCTAAAAATAACAAAGAGCTTTCAAAAGCTCTCCACGAGTTCAAAGAAGCATCTGAAGCTTATAACTCAGTAACTGATAAAATTGCTCAAGGCCCGGAAATTGTTTCTGTAAATACTGGCGACATCGATACTGAATATGAAACTGTACGCCAGATGGCAAAAATGACTTGTGGTCGTCAGGGTAACCAGTTCCCAATTTACACTCGTGAGTTCTATCACTGTCTTCCACAGGGAACAGGATTCAGAGAAAATGTCGTAAACATTCTTAAATGGGTTGAATCAATTGATCCAGGTGCATTCTGTCGTATTCACAAAAATGTACCAAACCGCATCGTTCCATTTGTATTGCTTTTACCAACATATGGTGACGCAGGATTCTGTTGGGAACCATTTGACCGTTATAACCGCGTTACAAGCCGCGGCCGTATCGTAATTCCTATGTATCCGCGTGATCTTAAGATTGCTGTACTGACTGCAGTTGCAGACTTAAGATGGCAGGTTGCAAAAGAAAAGGCATCTTACTACTGGATGGAAGAAGGGCTTACAGGTCAGTACTACGAATGGATCGACAAGCAGAAACTTAAGGGCGATCTTAAGCAGTACTTTATTCAGGATTACGTTCTCTGGATGACAAAGGAATCTGAAGGTGTTCAGCGTCTTGATAAAGAAGTTCGTGGAATTTTCTGGCGCAACATTCCTTTCCCACAGAGCCTTAAAGATGAACTTAAAACACGCAGTCTTGTTTACGATGAACTTTGTAAGAAAGACCGAAACCGTGAGATGTCAGACGGATATTGATATTTTAACTGTTGCTTTTACCTACAGCTGCTGGCCGCTTCTGAACTTTGTCAGGAAGCGGTCCAGTTCTTTTCCAGAGAGAGGATTTGCTTCTCCTGCCATTACTTTTCTTAATGCGGCGATTTCTTTGCCGTTAAAGCTTACCGATTTTAAGATACAGTTTTCAAATGAATCACAGGCCATAGGGCACACTGTCTTAATAAGTTCAAGGATGATTTTTGCGTATTCCCGCATTTCCAGCTGAGCATGGCTGTCGAGACGGAGTTTTAAGAATCTGAAAAGGTTATTCAGATCCATCTGCCAGTAAAATTCTGTGTATGTGGAAAGTGGAAGGTTAATACGAGCAATTTCGCGGGCCAGACCTTTTTCGATTAAGGATTTATATGATTCGTAAGACTTTTTCTGACCTTTTTCAAAATCTTTCTGGATTGCCTTTGCTTCATCTGCATCTAATGGTGTAAGAGCCCGTTCCAGTTTGTCTTTACATTGTGGGTCCATGTTTTCGATGGAAGGAATGTAAAATTCCTCTTTCATGACAGAGAGACGGCCTGACATTTCGTTCATACGACCCATGCGGTGACGCATCCACTGTCTGGCAATAAAGATTGGCATTTTAAGATGAAATGTAAATACTACCTGTTCAAATGGTGAAGTGTGCTGGTGGCGGATAAGGTAATCGATTAAAGCTTCGTCTTCAGAAATGGATTTTGTTCCGTCACCATATGATACACGGGCAGCCTGAACAATACGCTGATCACTTCCGAAGTAGTCAACCATTCTTACAAAACCTTTGTCTAAAACCTTAAATTCCTTATCAAGAATTAACTCTGCTGCTGGAACGATACAATGGGCCATGCTTATTTCCTTGTTACAATAATTTTTACATATCTTCTTTTTGGGCAAAAAAAAAGACTATAAGTACAAAAAAAGTACCTATAGTCTTTATCGGAATATTTTAAAAATTAGTTATTATCAAAATATTTTTCGAATGCAGCAAGTGCTTTTGCTTCTGTCAAAACTGTTTTTGCATCCTGCTTGAAGTTATCAAGATTCTTTGCAGCTTCTTGGATAGGTTCTGTCAAAGTAGGAAGAACTGCTTCGTAAGGAACATACATCAAAACGAATACTGTTCCGTCCTGTGCTGTCCACATATCCTTTCTTTTTGATCCTTTAAGAACGTTAGCAGCTTTTACCTGTGTTGCTTCTTCAAGGTATGTAAGAACATCTTTGCTGTTTCCTGTGTCCTGTGTATAAGTTCTCAAAACTGACTGTGTTGCAGCAGCTACAGTTCTTGTAAGTTCTGCACGGCCGTTGATTTCTGCAAGCTTAAGAGAATTTGTAGTATTAGACATTTTTCCAGATCCTACAGCATAAATACCTGTAGAATCTTCTTTACCAGCAAGTACCCATTCTGGACGTTTTACACCGTCAGCACCCATAACATTTGCCATAGCTGCCTGCTGTGCTGCTGTTTGTTCTGCTTCTGTAGAATCACAGCTTGTGAACATTAACGCTGCAGCCATGATACAAGAAAGAATTAAAATAGATTTTTTCATTTTTCCATCTCCTTTAAGAAAAGTGTATGAATATTTAATAATTTCCAAAGTTACTACATTATAACTTTGTGACATTTTTTTATCAACAATTATTGCTGAACACCAGTTTCGGCAAAATACGCCAGCTTCTGGTAGAATTTTGAGTCAATATCCTTTGTTATAAGGATCATTGCCTTGTTTTTTGCTCCCTGCTCATTTAAGTGACCGGCTCTTCCATATGCCGAATATGTAAAATAAACTTTTTTATTAACAATTTCTACAGTATAAACATAATTATAGAAGAAATGTTTCGTATCAGGAGATTCTGCATTCTGAAGTTTGATGTCTACAACTGCAAGATATGTATGATCCAGATCGTGATCAGTACATGTAACACCAATTTTTTCAAAAGCCTTTTTTATGGATGCTTCAGCCATTCCTTTTACATCTCCTTCTACAACAACTTTTACAGAAACCCCTTTTTTGATTTCTGTAACTTCATTTAAAAGCTGTACGTAGCTTCCGTAAGAGATTGATGTGTCAGAACCATATGGTGGCTGAATAAGTCTGATTGCTTCGATGTAATACTCGTTATCAATTGCAAGCTTCAATGCTTTCTGTCCATAAACAACACTCTGAATATTACCAGGATGAGCTTTTGCCCACTGAATGTATTCTGCAATTTGAGAATCATTCTGCTTTATAAGTGTTGAATAATTATCACAGGTCACCTGTCTGTTTAAAACTGCAAGGGCATAAGCCTCATTTTCAGCAGCGATGAATTTTTTATCGATTTCAATTCCACTGATACCTTTAATAGCGGTTGATGCGTTGATTTCCTGAGTGTAAATGGAACTGTCTGTAAAAGCATCTGCGTAAGTTTTTACATTCTGAACTGCATCAATATTCTGCTTAAGAACTTTAAGAATTTCGGTTTTTGCATCTTCTTCTGCTGCATTTATATCATTTCCCAGACCTACGCCTGCAAGATACTTTGCTTCGTTATAATAATTGTAGGGATTAAAAATCCAGTCAGGATATGCCTTTGAGTTTTTTTTAGAAGAAAGCTGAACTTTTGATGGACTTGAAAAAGCAAATGTGGCTGCAGCAAAAGTACTTAAAATAATTATTGAAATAATTTTTTTCATAATTAATTCCTGGATTTAGGTTTCTTTAGAAACGGGTTGCAGAATATCTGATTACTTTTTTAATAGTAGAATTTTCACCAAGCCAGATTTTTGTGTTTGTTTCAATATCTACTAATTCTGCAGTGATGAAGTAAGTTCTTACAGATTTAAGACCATCTGAATCTACAATTGTTTTTATGTCGCCTCGAAGCATAAAATCAGCGGCGGTTTCGTTGCCGATGTTTTTTGCACTATCAATGCTGGCGTTAATCTGCTGGTCATCACGCTCGTCTCTGATTTCTTTTCTTTCTGAGGAATTTGCAACAGACAGAACTTTTCCTGTATTTATAAGACTGATTTCAAGTTTTTTTGAGATTATGGAAGTATTAATATGTTCGTCAGTGTTGTTGCGGATGGAACCAATAATGATTACAGGTTTTCTATCGTTTTCCTGGATGAATCTGTTATACCAGGATGAGTCTGTAAGCTGTTCTGCCAGGTCGTTTGAAACAATACGGGCGTCAGTATCATTCCAGTACCCGCTAAGGTCCTGCTGAGAATCAAAATCTACTCTTTCTACTGTAGATGATACGCAGCCTGTAAGAACTGAGGCAACACTTAAACTTAATGCTAGTACAAAATATTTTTTCATTTAAACTCAACTTTCCTAAGGAAATTATATCATACTGTAAAAACAGTGTCTAACCGGGTAAAGGTTACAGTTTTTCAAAATTATTCCAGGCAAAAATAAGTCTGTCGTCTATAAATTTTATCAGATTGTCAATTTTAAGCTTTTTTTCATCTGTATAGGGAATTTTCGTTGCTGTAAGTTTTTCGTATATGCCGAACACCTGATTTACAAAAGTACCAGCTTTGCCTGGCAGCTTTATTTTAGAAGAAATGATGAGTTTTGAAAGCAGCTGGAGGAAAATTAAAATTCCCGCTCTAAAAAGCCCTGCTTCAAGGGCGCCTAAAGTAATTCTAAATCCGTGGAACTGCCAGAGGAGTTTTCCTTCAGGGGTTAAAAGCGAAAATACGGTAATTCCAATTGTTAAAAACAGTAAAGAAAGCCAGCCGGTTCTTTTTTTGAAGGCCAGACATAAAATGGCCATAATGAAAATCAGTGACCACAAAATAATAACTTTCATTTTGATGCCTCACTGTCAGTAATGATTTTTAACCAGTTTGAGTTCTGAACAAAATATTGGGCAAAGAGTCCAAGGAGAATGCCCGTGATAAAGCTTAATCCTAAAAGAACAGGTGCTATATACTTTGTATTCTGCTGGAACATTAAAAAATAGGAAATTAAAAGCTGTGCCAGGGAATTAAAAAGGCTTCCGGCAAGGCAGATTCCTATAAGAGAAATTTTAGGTTTGGGACAGTCATAGAAAAGCTTAAAAAGTGCCAGCATAATCAGTCCTGACGAAAATGAGCCTGCAATTGAAAATAAAATGGTGTAGGAAAACAGTGTTCCTGAAATAAGATTCTGAACAAAAACCTTTAGGGCAATGAGAAGGATGCTGTGTCCTGGTTTTAGCATAAAGAAACTTAGAATTATTGCCAGGTTTGCCAAGCCTAATCTGAAAAATGGAACAGGTTTTGGAATTGCAAATTCCACTGCAGAGAAAAAAAGACATAAGGCTGTCAAAAAAGTGAGGCGTTTTTGAGTTGAGGCAGCTGGAATTGTCAAATTCTTCGATTCCCTTTTATCCATAATATTGGAATATAACATATTTATCCCTTTATTGACATAAAAAAATCGGTATGTTCTAATTAATTATATGAAGATTGTAATCGTAGGTGCAGGCTTTACAGGTACACAGCTGGCACGCCGCTTAATTAATGAAAAGAATGAAGTTACTTTAATTGATAATAATGCAGAGACTGTAGGTCATGCTTCAAACAGTCTAGACTGTTCTGTAATCCCAGCTGATGGAAACAGTCTTGAAACTCTCGAAGCTGCAGGAATTGCAAAAGCAGATGCCCTGGTTTGTGTAACTTCAAGTGACGAAGTAAACATGATTACCTGTTCTCTTGTAGATGCGGTTTATCCTAATGTTCTTAAAATTGCCCGTGTAAGAAACTTTGCTTACTATATGAATAAAGAAAAGGTTCATAAAAAGCAGGTTGAATTTTCATCGGAGAAGCAGCGCCCGCTTTATGGTATTGATTATATGATTCATCCGGACGTTGAGGCTGCACAGGCAATTGTACACGCTGTAGAAAGCGGTGCGGTAAGTGATGTCGTAACATTTGAAAATTCTGAATACGAGTTGACTCGCGTTGTAATCGAAAAAGGTTCTAAGTTTGCGGGCGCTGCGTTGATGGATTTAAGATCCATGACGGATACTCCGTTCCTTATCAGTTATGTAGAATCTCATGGTTTTCCTAGACTGCCTAGCGGTAAAACTGTTCTTGAAGAAGGGGACTTTATTGGAGTTCTTACAAAGAAAGGTGATATAGCTAAGATTCTTGAGCTTACTGGAACAGAAGTTGAGACAATCGATAAAATTGCACTTGTAGGTGCCGGAAAAATCGGAACTCAGATTGCAGAAAAGCTTCTTTCAAACAAAAAGCAGAAATCATTTCTTTTGAGATTGTTTGGAAAAAGTAAAATCATCAATTCGAATTTTGCCATTGTTGATTCAGACAAACTGCTGGCCAAAGAGGCTGCAGAAAGATTCCCTGAAGCAAAGGTTTTTGTTGGCGATATTACAGATGAAAACTTCTTGTATGAAGAAAGTCTTACAACATACGATCTGGTAATCTGTGCTACTCATAATCATGAACTTAATATGGTAGGCGCAGCTTATCTTGAGTCCCTTGGTGTTGGAAAAACTGTAAGTCTTGTAGAAAGTGCGCCCTTTGCAGAAATTGCCCGTAAGCTTGGCGTTGATGTTCCTGTTCCTTTGCGTGATACGGTTGTAGACAGTATTATAAGTCACCTTAGAGGAAAAACGGTTACCGGAATTCACACTATCAGTTCTGGGTCCCTTGAGATTATTGAATTTGCAATGCCAATTAAATCAAAAATCAGCGGAAAGACATTGCAGGAAATTGCAAATCCGGGAACTTTCCTTGTGCTTCTCATAAAGAAAGCTGGAACAGAAAACTATGTAATTCCTACAGGTTCTACTTCAATTGATGTAAATGATCAGTTGATTATTATTGCCGATGCAGATAAGTCAAAAAAATTGATGGCTTCATTTGGAGTTAAATAGAAAGATGGATATCTTAAATTTCTTCAAAATCATTTTTGCCATTATTGCAATTGTTGCGACTACTTATATTTTCCCTATTATCACTGCAATCTGCTGTCATGAAAATTTCTGGATTTTTGCAGTCCCTATGTTTTGTGCATGGGCTGCATTTTTTGCAATTTATATGTTTACAAGAAAGCGGCCGATTAAGCTTACAATTAAAAGTACTTTTGTGATTGTTGCTTCTGCGTGGATTTCTTGTTCAGTGTTCGGGGCAATTCCATTTTTGCTGTCTGGATATTTTCATTCGATAACAGATGCTTTTTTTGAAAGCGTTTCTGGTTTTACAACTACAGGGGCTACGATTCTTTCTGATGTGGAATGTCTTCCTCGCAGCTTGAATCTCTGGAGATGCGAAACTCACTGGCTTGGTGGAATGGGAATCGTTGCTCTCACTGTTGCTTTGTTCCCTTTGCTCGGTGTTGGTGGCTTTCAACTTATTAAGGCAGAAACTACTGGCCCTGAAAAAGGAAAAGTAACGCCAAAAATTACTACAACTGCAAAAATATTGTGGCTGATTTATTTTTCACTTACTCTTGCATTGTTTGTTGCCCTTAAAATCTGCGGAATGGATGTTATTGATGCGTTAAGTCATGCATTTTCAACTTTGGGTTCTGGTGGATTTTCTACACGAAATGCCAGCATTGCCGCTTATAATTCTCCTGCAATTGAATGGATTATAACTTTGTTCATGTTCTTTGCAGGTGTAAACTTCAGCCTTTTCTTCTATTTGTTTACAGGGAAATTTTCTGAAATTAAATCCAATTCTGAATTTAAAACTTATGTTATTCTTTTTGTTCTCATTATTTTTAGTGTTGCGCTGATCATTCGTACTACAGGAGCTCCAATGGCTGGCAATCCTGAAGGTTATAAAAACTTTGGCGAGGCTTTGCGATATTCCGCATTCCAGGTTGCTTCAATCATAAGTACGACTGGTTTTTCAACCTGTAATTATACTGACTGGATTCCTGCTGCTCAGTTTCTGATTTTTATTCTCTTCTTTATCGGTGGTTCTTCCGGATCTACAGGAGGAGGAATTAAGGTTGTACGCCTGGTTATTCTTGTTAAGCAGGTAAAAAATGAAATGCTTAAAATGCTCCATCCTCATGGAATTTTTACTGTCCGTTTAAATCAGAAGGTTGGTAGAAAAGATGTTGTATTCAGTGTTGCATCGTTTATAACAATTTATGCAATTTTAGTTTTTGTAACTACTTTCTTTGGCTGTCTTCTTGGACCTGATCTTGATATTTTCAGTGCCTTTACTGGAGCTCTTTCCATGGTCGGAAATGTAGGTCCTGCATTCGGTAAGCTTAATCCTGCTGCCAACTGCGGTTTTTTAAATCCTGGTCTTAAATGGATTTATATGTTTGCAATGCTTGCAGGCCGTCTTGAACTTTACACAATGCTCATGTTTTTGATCAGAGATTTCTGGAAAAAATAATATAAATTCGGGGAATTTATATTCCCCCATGGTGCGTTTTGTTGTATAGTAACAATATTTACAAATAATTAATTTTTTTATTTTGTTTTCAGAAATGCTTCTGAAATATTTTGAGGACAGAATGAAAAAAAGAGGTAAAGAAATGAAAGATATCAATAATTTGATGGGTTTTAGAGAATCAGTTAAGGTCATTGACGCAACTCTCCGTGATGGCGGTTTGGTAAACGATTTTTATTTTCCAGCAGGATTCGAAAAAGCTCTTTATGAAGCAAATATAAAAGCTGGCGTTGATGTAATGGAATTTGGATACAAGGCAGACAAAGATTTGTTTGATGTAAATAAATTTGGGCCTTGTAAATTCTGTGATGATGACTTTGTACGCTCAATTGTTGGCGAAAACAATACAGATCTTAAGATTGCTGCAATGGCAGATGTTGGCCGTTGTAACTACAAACGTGACATCAGTGAAAAGGCAAACAGCCCTATCGATTTGATTCGTGTTGCCTGCTATCTTAAAGAAATACCTGCAGCAATCGATGTAATCGAAGACTGTGCAAAAAAAGGTTATGAAACAACTTGTAACATCATGGCTCTTTCTACAGGTCAGGAATCAGATATTAAAGCAGCCCTCGACTTGATCGGAAAATCACCTGTAGATGTAATCTATATCGTAGACAGCTACGGTTCTATTTATCCAGAAGAAATGGCTCGCGTTTGTGATCTCTTCGGAAACTTTGCAGCTAAATATAACAAGAAGCTTGGTATTCACGCTCACGACAACCAGAAGCTTGCATTTGCAAACACAATTGAATGTGTAGGTGACGGAGTTGACTATCTGGATGCAACATACATGTCTATGGGACGCGGTGCAGGTAACTGTTCAATGGAAAACCTCATCGGATTCCTTCGCAATCCAAAATATAAAATCTATCCTGTAATTCAGTTCCTTCAGGATCACATGGTTCCATTAAAGGAATCTGGAGTTGTATGGGGATATGATACTCAGTACCTCCTTACAGGTTTGATGAATCAGCACCCAAGAACAGCAATTGCATTCACAAAAGAAAAGAGAAAGGATTTTACTGAGTTCTATAAAGAAATTACTTCTCAGGAATAAATCGTAACACACACTGTATCAATACTATCAACGGGCTCTCACCCGAAAATAAAAAGGTGCAACATGAAAACGAAGTTTTCAGAGTTGTGCCTTTTCCTTTTCGGGCTACGCCCTTGATGATATTACAAAAAGTGTGTGTTAAGATTTATTGCCTATAGCATAGAGTTTGCGGGCTTTTTTTGTCTACGCCGTGTTGCTGGTAATACAATCAATTACTTTTAATACACGAATTAAAATTCTTTCTTGATTTCGGGCAAAAGTTTTACGAACACGTCGGCCATAAGCTTATGACCTTCAATGTTTGGATGAACACCATCTTTGCACATCAAGGACATTGGATCGCTGGTTTTTCTAAATTCCACACGCATGTCGATTAACTGAACATTTTTTTCTTTTGCAATCTGGCGGAGAGCTTCCATGTATTCTTCCTGATTGCGTAAAAGAACATATGGATCATGGCCGATGAACTGGGCGATTTTTTCTTTATCAAGGCCACGGGTAATGTATTCTTTCCAGTAAGGGATTGCTAAATCTGGTGCTGTTACTAAAACTGGTGTAATTTTATTTTCACGGCTTGTGTCTACCATTTCTGAAGCGATGCGTTTAAAGTCGGCTAGAGGAACTTTCTGTGTAATTTCTGAAAATGGTTTTGTGCACACATCGTTCCATTCGTAGTCACAGTCATTGGTGCCGCTTTCAATTAAGGCAATGTCAGCTGTAAGACCTTTGTTGAGGTTTTTGGTCTGTGTTGACTGGAGCTTGATGATGTGAGCGCCGTAAATACTTTTGTTATTGATTTCGATTGCGAGTTTTTCGCCTGCCATCTGGAGGGCGTTGATTTCGCTTGGACGAATTTGTGTTAAATCCTCACTTGATATAATTCCTTTTAAAATTGAATCTCCCCAAACAATAACTGATTTAATTTCTGACATTTATTGCCTCCGTAATGCTCTATCGTATAATTAGACAAAAAAAAAGAACTCAAGTTGCAACTAACCTTGAGTTCTTGTAAAGAATTAAACTTAAACTATAACACCCTTTGTGCTTGGAACTTCACCGTTACGGCGAGGATCAATTTCTACTGCCTGACGGATTGCACGGGCTGCCGCTTTGAAAAGTCCTTCCATTTTGTGGTGGTCGCTTCTGCCGCGGAGTGTATCTAAGTGAAGATTACATTTTGCGTTTGCTACAAAACCCTGCCAGAAATCTTCAAAGCAGTCTGTCTGAAAGCTTGATTCCTGACCGTTACTTCCCATTGAAACAAGAGGAACTCCTGTTAAGCTAGCTTCGCAAACCAAAAATGGGCGGCCGCCAAAATCAACTGCTGCTCTTAAAAGGGCTTCATCCATTGGATAGATGAAAATGCCTGAACGGTAAATGCCTGCACAGTTTCCGAGAGCTTTTTCAAAGCACTGTCCTAAAACGATACCAGTGTCTTCAATTAAGTGGTGCTGGTCAACTTCAAGGTCGCCTGCAAGTGTTCCTTCGAGATCGAACATTCCGTGTTTACAGAAAGCCTGGAGCATGTGGTCGAAGAAACCGATTGGGTTTTTTACGTTACATTTTCCAGTTCCATCAAGATTCAATGTTAACTTGATCTGTGTTTCTTTTGTATTTCTTTCAACAGTTGCAGTTCTCATTTTATTTCCTTTAAGATTCTTTGCTTTATCGGAATGTGACTAGCACATTACTTTTCTTAATTCGTATTCCAAAATGTCTGTTGCACCAAGGCTCTGGAGCTTTGGAAGCAATGTAGGAACTTCGCTTTTCTTTACTGCGATTTTAACTGCATAACCACTGTCTCCAAAGAGAGGGCTCACAGTTGGGCTCTTCATAGAAGGAATTCCTGCGATTAAAGCATCAAACTTTTCTTTTGAAACATTCATTTCAAGCATTACGCGGGAACGAGCGTTCAATACAGCTTCAAAGAGCATTTTAAGTTCCATGATTTTCTGCTTTTTTTCCGGATCATTCATTGCTTCTTTTGAAGCGTACATTCTTGTAGAAGATTCCATCAATGTGTCACAGATCTTAAGGCGGTTAGCTTTAAGTGATGAACCTGTTGATGTGTTGTCGATGAGAATCTGTGCAAGAGCATCTTCATTATCCTGAACGAAGCCTTCCGATGTTCCCCATGTGCGGAAAATTGTTCCGTCGATTTTCTTTTCTTCTACCCATTTGCGGCTCAAAGACTGATATTCAGTTGCGATTGTAACCGGGCTTTTAAGAAGTGTGTCGAAATCTTTTGTTTCTGGAATTGCAGCAACAATGCGTACTGGATCAAATCCAAGATCCATGATTTCTACAACTTTATCTTCAACACCGTTTTCGTAAACCCAGTCTTTTCCAGAAAAACCAACATCAGCTTTATTTGAAGCAAGAAGAAGGCTTGTAATCTGTGGTTTTACAACCTGGAATGCAAGGTCTTTCTGATTTGTAGTAGGAAAGTAAGTTCTGTCTGGAAGATGAATTGAAATTCCAACATCGCTTAAAAGAGCGTAAACTGATTCGTAGATTCTTCCTTTTGCCAATAGAACTTTTAATTTATCCATTTTATTTCTCCATATTGTGCTGCAAAGTGGAAATTCCTGCAGCATTTGTGTGTTCTAATTTTATAGTAGAAAACATTGAAATTCAACACTTTCTACTATAAAATTAGTAGTGATTTAGTTTAATTGAAGTAGATATGAAGAAAAAGAAGACTCAGATTCTGGGAATTATACTCATCATTTTAACCGCTCTCGTTACCAGTCTGGGACAATTTGCCTGGAAATATTCAAGTAATTGTTCTGGTTCTGCAAAAATTCTTCTGACAGTTGCAGGTTTTGCTGTTTTCGGAGTTTCTGGTTTTTTGATGATTGTTTCTTATCGGTTTGGAGAACTTTCGATTATTCAGCCTTTATTGAGCATCGGTTTTGTATTCTCTCTAGTGCTTGGAAAAATATTCTTACACGAAGAACATTCCATTTTTAAATATATTGGCATTGCTGTAATTCTTGCAGGTGTTTTTATTCTTGCTAGAGCGGGAACTAAAAGTGCCGAAGAAGAAGTTGTTGAAGAAATTGTTGAAGAAATTGCAGAAAAGGTTCAGTTTGCAGAACATAAAACAGCTGACGAGGGGGATGAATAATGAATCCTGTTTTGAAAGCTGTTCTTTATATTGCCGGTGTTGCTGCAATGACTTGTGGTAATTCCATCGGCGCTTTGTTTTTTAAGGTTACCATGGTCAGGGTAAAAGTTTTCAGTATAAAAAATACTTTTAAAATTCCAACTTTATATTTTGGGATTTTATGTTATACAGTGGGCTCTCTTTTGAATATTCTTCTGATGTATTTTCTGGACTATTCCACTGTTTATCCGCTTACATCACTTACTTGCGTGTGGACACTTTTATTTTCATCTGTTTTTTTAGGTGAAAAAATAACGGCACGGAAGTTTATCGGTATTGCGGTTATTATCTGTGGTGCTATTTTAATTTGTTTTTAATTTTTAACATTTGCGGGTTGCTTGTGTGAGGGTTATATGAAAAAATTACTGTCTTTTGTTTGTGCACTTTTAACAGGTATTTCTGTTTTTGCGACAAAAAATCCTGATTTATTTTTTGCAGATTATGTTCCACGTGCGTGGACAACAATAGATGGACTTCCTGGAAATTCAATTACTGATATTATACAAAGTAAAGACGGATATCTTTTTATCGGAACATATGGAGGACTTGTCAGATTTGATGGCGTTGAGTTTGTAACCATCAATCGCTCTGTTGACCCAAAATATAATTTTATGTCAGCCCGCTCGGTAATGGAAGATTCCCGTGGAAACTTATGGGTTGGTTCAAATGATGAAGGCGTGTTCTGTCTTAAAGAAAATGGTGATGTAATTTCATTTACAACATTAAATGGATTACCAAATAATTCAATTCGTAATTTCTGCGAAGATAAAGAAGGAAATATCTGGATTGGAACTTCATCAGGAATTGCCTGTATTTCAAAAGATTATAAAATTGTATCTCTGCCAGGGTTTGATAAAATTCCTAACAACAACCACTTTATTGCTTTTCAGCTTTACTGCGATACTGCTGGAAGAATCTGGGTTGTAACTGGAACTGAAAACGGCCTTTACCTTTATTATAATCAGAACTTTTATGTCTACGATGGAATTAAGTCCATTAAAAATCCTGCAGTAACAACTGTTACTCAAGATGCATCGGGTGCATTCTGGTTTGGTGTAGCTCCATACTATGCTGTAAAAATTACTCCTGAAGATGAGATACTTCATAACATAGGAAACGGTGCTCAGAAGGGAACTGTAGTAAATAATATTTTCCAGGATTCTTCAATGAATATCTGGTTCGCACTTGATAATGGTGTAACTGTCTTGCATGATGGTAACTATTCTTATTTTGATAAAGATTCAGGCTTTGATGCAGAAAGTGTATGTAAGGTTATTGAAGACCGTGAAAAAAATATCTGGTTTGCAACTGATTTAGGTGGAATTGAACGTTTGAGCTACAGTAAATTCCAGACAACATACATGCCTACAACTGTGAATGCAATTGCTCAGGATTTAAAGCGTGGTGTTGTATGGATTGCCGGAGATGATGGCCTTTACTGTTATTCGAAAGGCCGCTTTATTGAAAATGACATTACAAGAAAATGTAAAAATGTTCGAGTAAGACATGTGGCTTTGACAAAGGATAATTCCCTTTTGGTGAGCACTTACGAAAAATTAGGTCAGATGAAATTTTCATTGAATGGCTCCGTTCAATATTGGGATAAAACATCTGGACTTGCTGGTTCTAAAATTCGTGTGTGTGAAGAAATGTCAAATGGCGATATTTATATTGGAACAACAACAGGGCTTTCAATTGTCAACAAAGATGGAACAATTAAAAATATTACAAAAGATGATAATGTTTCCAACGACTTTATTATGTGTCTTTTCGAAGATAAAAATGGTGAAGTATGGGTAGGAACTGATGGCGGCGGAATCTTTATTCTTAAAGATGGTCAAGTTGTAAAAACCATGACAAAGCAGGATGGTCTTGCCGGAAATGTTATTTTCAAAATTTTGCGTCTGAACGAAAATGAAATCTGGATCTGTACAGGAACTGGTGCCAGCTGTATACGCGATGAAAAAATCTTAAGCTTTGATTCATCTGATGGTCTTGGAACAGACAGTGTATTCCAGCTTGTTGGTGATTATTCGAAAAAAATCTGGGGAACTTCAAATCGCGGTATTTTCTGTATTAACCGTGATGATCTTGAAGATTTCTTCTCTGGTAAAAAGACAAAAATCATAACCCGGTTCTACACAAGCCTTGATGGTATTACTTCTAATGGTGTTACAGCAACTTCACTTTCAATGAAGGATAATCTTGGCCGCATCTGGTTCACTTTAGTTGACGGATTTACAATTTACGATCCTGTTCGTAATGCGTCAAATAATGCAGCTCCAGAAGTTAAGATTCAGCAAGTGTTTGCAGATGGTCAGGAATATCCGGTTAATGGAAAAATTGTTCTCGGTCCTGATGTTAAAAGAATTAATATCAAATATACAGGTATAAGTTTTATTTCATCGGAGCAGGTAAAATTCAGAACAAAGATGTCTGGCTTTGATGATAATTATTGCGAATGGACAAATGAACGTCTTATGTCTTACACAAACCTTAAGCCTGGTACTTATGAGTTTAATGTAATTGCTCAGAACGGAGATGAAATTCAGAGTCTGGTTCCTCAGAGCATAACAATTATCAAACGACCACATTTCTGGCAGTGCTGGTGGTTTATTGGCCTTTGTATTATTACAGTTTCAGGTGTGATATTTCTTGTTTATATTATTCGTGTTAACCGCTATAAAAGGGAACAGGAAAAGGCCGAAAAGCTTTCTCTTGAAGTAACACTTGCTCTAGCAGGAACAATCGACGCCAAAGATAAATACACAAATGGTCATTCAAATCGCGTTGCTATGTATGCAAGAATGCTGTCAAAAAATCTGGGTGATTCAGAAGAAGAGCAGAAAAAAGTTTATTACTCGGCACTTCTTCACGATATCGGAAAAATTGGAATTCCTGATCAGATTATCAATAAACCTGCAAAACTGACAGAAGAAGAATTTAATACAATCAAAACTCATCCTGTAATTGGAAGCGAAATCCTTTCATCAGTATCTTCAATGAGTGAACTTACTGTTGGGGCTAGAAGTCACCACGAACGTTTTGATGGTACAGGATATCCAGATGGACTTAAAGGACATGATATTCCTCGTCTTGCAAGAATTATCTGTGTTGCCGATGCATATGATGCAATGACATCAAATCGCAGTTATCGAAAATTCCTTGCACAGGATGTAGTAAGAAAGGAATTGGAAGAAAATAGTGGAACTCAATTTGATCCTGAAATAGTAAGCTGTATGCTTGCAATTATTGATTTTGATACAGAATATACGCTTCATGAATAAAAGGTTGTTCCACTGATGATTTTCATTATAGGTGGTACAGTTTACACGCAGTCAGATTTCTGATAATATATAAATATAAGGGCCTTCAGATGAGTCCAGGTCCTATGCAATTTGTCGCCGCAAAACCCCGCCAGATCGGGAACGAAGCAACGGTATGCGGATGACAGGTGTGCCGTAGATAACCTGGGCTCTTTTGAAGGCCTTTTTTTGCAAAACTCAAAATCCGGATTTTCACCGTGTGTTGAGCGGGAAGCGGTGTGAGGTTATATTATTTTCCCGTTTACAATAAGCTTTTTTACTTTACCGATAAGCTCCTTTCCTTCGAATGGACTTGCTTTTCCTTTGCTTGCAAAGTCTGCGGCTTTTACTGTCCATTTTTCATCAGGATCAACGAGAACTAAATCTGCATCGTAGCCTTCTTTGATAAGACCTTTTTTAAGGTCAAGGATTTCTGCTGCGTTTGCAGACATTAAGGCAGAAAGTTTTTTAAGGGAAAATTTTTCCTGTTTGCAGAGAACTGTATTGCAGACTGCGAATGCGGTTTCGCTTCCGGTAAAGCCAGGAGCGCCCGCTGCTTTATCATCGCTTGTATGTGGGGCGTGGTCCGTGCTGATGGTGTCGGCTGTTCCGTCACGGAGAGCTTCGATAAGGGCGCGTCTGTCGGTTTCGGATCTGAGTGGTGGATTAACAAGCGCGAGGATTTCTGGAAGCTTGTCTCCGGTAAGGCCGATGTGGTGTGGGGTAATTTCTACTGTGCATTTACAGCCGTTCTTTTTTGCCTCGCGCACGGCGTCGATAGAACCTTTGGTGCTGCAGTGACAGATGTGTACGCGACAGCCTGCAAGGTTTGCAAGCTGAATGTTGCGGTATGTAAATGTATCTTCTGCAACTTTTAAAAGGTTGTTTGCAGTTGTAAGGTTTTCAGATATTTCTGAAAGCACATTTTCTGGAGTTTTATTATCTTCTGGAATTACGCCCCATGCTGGAATTTGAAATTCCTTCATAAGCTTTAATGCATTCTGACGATAGACTTTTGCCTGGATTGCAAGTTCAGGATCTTCACAGTGACAGCTTACGATGATTCCTTTGTCGGCGGCTTTTTTCATTCCTTCCAGCATGATGCTGCTTGAAAGAACATCATGGCCGTCTTCGGTAATTACCGGAAACTCACGGGGGTTGAGAGAATCGATGTGGGATGTGTCTTTTCCTTCAAAATCTTTTGTGATGCTTGTTGTCTGAAAAATGTTGCTCATCTTTTTTGACTTAGCTTCGTCCATTACAGCTTTTGCCTGTTCGTAAGATGACATGACAGGATTTGTGTTTGGCATCAGCACCAGTGTTCCAAAGCCGCCGTTTTTTGCAGCTGCAAGGCCAGAGTCCAGGTCTTCTTTAAGTGGCTGTCCCGGATATCTAAAGTGTGCATGCATGTCGATGAATGCCGGCATTAATGTGAGACCCTGTGCGTCGATGTAATCTTCATCTTTTGCTTCTGTGACCATGGGTTTTTTTTCGTTACAGATTTGGGCAAGTGTAATCTTTCCTTTTTCACAGATTACAAATCCTTTGCCTGATGTATTTTTGTCTACGATATTTGCGTTGTAAATTACTAACATTGTTATGTACTAAATTGAATTATAGAAATTGCACTGTTTCTATTTTCCGTTATAAAGATCAAGACGTTCAAAAACCATTGTTGCCTGGATTTTATCTCCGCCTAAAAAACCTTTTGATCCGGATGATGTTGTACTGATTGTGTGCAGGCGATAGCCTTTGTCAGCCTGTTCATTGATTACATCCTGAAGGTTTGTAAGACTGCTTACTCCTGAACCTGTTCCGAAGAAAGCTTCAGTTAGTACAACTTGAAGGACAACGTATTTTTCATTACCTGATGTTCCTTCAGCTGCTCCGTGTCCGCTATCAAAACCATCAAAAAAACCCATATTCATTACTCCTAGTTTTCAAAAATATCCTGAGCTTCTGGCTGAGGGCCTGCTTTTACCATGGCATCACAAAACTCGCAGCAGTACAAAGCTTTTTCTTTGTCTACAAGCTTGAATGCCTGTGGAACATAGTGCTCTGTAATTGTGATACAGCGTGGATTTTTACATTTGATTACATTCTCAACGCGGGATGGAAGTTCCATCTTAATCTTTTTTACAATCTTTTCGTCTTTAATTACATTTACTGTAATGTTTGGATCGATGAAGCCAAGAACTGAAAAGTCGATGTTGATAATGTTATCAATTTTGATGATATCTTTCTTTCCCATTGTATGAGAAGGAACATTCATAACCAAAGCTGTTGTAAAATGTGTTTTTTCAAGTCCCAGCCAATTAAAGATTTTTGGACCGTAACCTGCACAGATGTGGTCTATTACAAGACCGTTTTTGATTGTATCTACATTAAGCATTCTGTTCCTCCCTTATTAAAGTGCACCTGTTACTTTTGCAATCAATGCCATTCGTGCATACATTCCGTATTTAACCTGCTTAAAGTATGAAGCTCGTGGGTCGTCGTCTACATCAGGCTGAATTTCGTTTACACGAGGAAGTGGATGCAATACGATCATGTCGTTCTTTGCAAGCTTCATTTTTTCGCGGTCAAGAATGTAGCTGTCTTTTAAGCGGATGTAATCCTGCTCGTTGAAGAAGCGTTCTTTCTGAACTCGTGTCATGTAAAGAACATCAAGGTCGCCGATTACGTCTTCCAGGCGTTCTGCTTCTATGTATTCAACGCCTGATGGTTTCAAAATGTTTTCGATCATGTAATCTGGAACTTTGAGTTCTTTTGGGCTGATAAAAACGAACTTGTTTTTTGGATAGCGGCACATTGCCTGTGTAAGTGAGTGAACTGTGCGTCCAAACTTTAAGTCGCCGCAGAATCCTACGACCTGGTTTTCGTAGCTTCCTTTTAATGAACGAATTGTCAGAAGGTCAGTCAATGTTTGTGTCGGATGAAAGTGTCCGCCATCTCCTGCATTGATTACAGGACAAGCTGAGTATTTTGAAGCAAGGAAAGCAGCACCTTCTTTTGGTGTTCTCATTGCAATTACATCTGCGTAAGAAGAAACTACGCGGATTGTGTCTGCAAGGCTTTCTCCCTTTGATGTTGAAGTGTAGCTTGCGTCAGCAAATCCTTCTACAGTTCCTCCAAGACGAAGCATTGCTGCCTCAAATGAAAGTCGTGTTCTGGTGCTTGGCTCAAAAAAAAGTGCCGCTAGAATTTTTCCGCGGCACACATCTTGAAATGAAACTGGATCAACAATAATCTGCTCAGCTAATGTACAAATTTCATCAATTTCCTGAACTGACAAATTTCCTGGTTCAATAACATGACGACCTTTTAGCATCGTATACTCCGTAATTATCTTTTAAATTTTTATAATGTTATCACTAACGGCTGAATATTGCAATGTAGTTTTTTTATGGAATTTTTGCAAAACCCGTAAATTCCTCCCTAATATGTCACAATTTGTCACGTGCATTGATTAAAAACTAATAAATAGGTAAAATTATAGGACTTATAGTCAAAAGGGTTAAAGGTGAACGAAACTATCTATTTATCAGCTCCAGGCGTAATTTGCGGTGCAGGTTCTTCTATAGAAAAGGTGTGGGAATCTTGTATTTCCGGAAATCGTGATGGAATTAAACGAGTAACAGCAATTGGCGGTACAGAATTCTATGCAGGTAAGATTGACGATTCACTTTTGCCATCTGTTTCTGATGCTCGTTATGACATGCGTATCATCAGAATCCTTGATAAGGCTTTGATACAGATTCAGTCAAGTGTAGAAAAAGTTAAGGCAAAATATGGTGCAGACAGAATTGCTGTTTGTATTGGTGCCTGCGATAATGGTTCAGAATTTTCACTTGCTGGTCACAGGGAATTTTTTGCAAACGGAAAATTCCCTTCAAATTATAAACTAGATATTCAGAGTGCAGATTATCCTGCAGCTTTTATAAAAGAAAAATGTGGTCTTAACGGTCCTGCTTTTGTTTTTGCAACTGCATGTTCTTCAAGTGCAAGTGCAATGATTAAAGCTCGTGATATGATTCAGGCTGGATTAGTTGATGCTGCTGTTGTTGGTGGTGTTGATATTGCCAGTGATACAGTTCTTTTGGGTTTTGACAGCCTTGAAGCTGTGTCAGATGAAAAGACAAATCCATTCAGCAAAAACCGTAAAGGTATTACTTTAGGTGAAGCAGCAACTTTGTTTGTTGTTTCAAAAGATGCTGATGATGTTTCAGATAATACTGACGGTATTGCAATTAAGCTTCTGGGTGCAGGCGAAAGTGCAGATGCAAGTCACATGACAGCTCCTCTCGAAGATGGAAGCGGTGCCGCTCAGGCTATCAAAGAAGCGTTGAATGATTCAGGCTTAAAGCCAACTGACATTGATTACCTTAACCTTCACGGAACAGGTACACATCTTAATGATGCAATGGAAGCTAAAGCTGTAAACGCAATTTTTGGTGAATACACAAAAGATTTGCCTGTAAGTTCAACTAAGCCGCTTATGGGGCACACTTTAGGTGCTTCAGGTGCAATCGAACTTGCAATCTGCAGTCATGCTTTAAGACATTCTGCAGAGAAGAAACTTCCTGTTCACGTATGGGACGGAGTTTTTGATGATGAATTACCTCGCCTTAACTTTGTAAAAAGCGGCGATGTTTGTAAAGAAGAAATTAAGATCGCTATGAGCAATTCTTTTGGTTTTGGCGGTTGTAATATCAGTTTGATAATTGGAAAATAAAGGAAGGTTTAAAAAGTGGAACCAAGAAAATTACCACAGAATGTTCCTGCAGAAGAATTAATTAATCTTTTGCCTCACAAGGGAAAGATGTTCCTTTTGGATCATCTTACTCAGCACGACACTGTAGCTCGTACACTTGAGTCAGAATCTCTTGTAACAAAAAATCATATTTTCTATGACGAGGCACTTGATGGAATTCCATCGCATGTAGCTTTTGAACTTATTGCACAGAGTATTTCAGCATTATCTGGAGTTACAGGCTGTGAAAGAGGGGAACCTGCAAAACCAGGATTCCTTTTAAGTCTTCAGAACTATCAGGCACATGCAGCGTCATTTAAAGCAGGAACTTCAGTTCACTGTGTTATTAAGAAAATTGATGAACTTGAAAATATGATGACATATTCAGGTGTTGCTTATTCAAGTGAAGATCCTGAAAAGCCTGTTGTTGAAACAGTAATCACTGTAATGGAAACAACAGACTTAAGAGTATTAGGTGAAAATTAATCTGTTGCTGGAAATTCCCTGCTTACAGAAATTTTATTATTTATAATTTTTTAAAGAAAACCATTGGAGGTTTAATAATATGGAAAAAAGACGCGTAGTAGTAACAGGTGCCGGAATGGCAACATCTCTCGGTGATAACTGGGAAGAAATGAAACAGAGCCTTAAAGCACTTGAAAACAAAGTTGTACGTATGGATGAATGGGACCGTTATGGTGCCGGAATGAATACTCGCCTTGCCGCTCCTTACACAAAAGATCTTAGAAAATATGACCGCAAAAAGACTCGTTCAATGGGGCGTGTGTCTCGCCTTGCACTTCAGGCAACTGATGATGCTTTGAGAATGGCTGGATTAATTGATGCAGAGGGAAACGTTGCAGAAGAACTTCACAATGGGCGCACTGGTATTTCTTACGGTTCATGTATGGGTTCTATGGATGCTCAGATGGAATTCTGTGCAATGCTTGAAAATGCTGACTGTACAAGAATGAATGCTACAACTTATGTTCGTGCTATGCCACAGACAGCAGCTTCTAACCTTTCAGTTTATTTCCAGATTCGCGGAAGAATTATTACAACTAACACAGCTTGTACATCTGGTTCTCAGTCAATCGGTTATTCTTACGAACAGATTGCTTACGGATTCCAGGATATGATGATTGCAGGTGGTGCTGAAGAATTGAGCGCTGCTGACTCAGACATCTTCGATACACTTTATGCTGCTTCAACAAAGAATGATACACCTAAAAAGACACCAAGCCCATTCTCAACAGAACGCGATGGTCTTGTAATCGGTGAAGGTGGAGCAACACTCATCCTCGAAGAATACGAACATGCAAAAGCTCGTGGTGCAAAAATCTATGCAGAAATCATCGGATTCGGTACAAACCAGGACGGAAACCACATCACAACTCCAAACCAGGACACAATGGCAAAAGCTCTTCAGCTTGCTATTGATGATGCAGGAATCAGCCCAGACCAGATCGGTTACGTAAATGCACACGGAACTTCAACAGGACACGGAGACGTTGCAGAAACTAACGCAACAGAATCTGTATTCAAGAGACCAGTTCCTATTTCTTCAACAAAGAGCTACACAGGTCACACACTTGGATGCTGTGGATGTCTTGAAGCTTGGGTAACAATCCAGATGATGAACGACGGATGGTTCCACCCAACATTGAACCTTACAAAAGAAAACCTCGACCCAGCTTGTGGTAAGCTTGATTACATCATGGGTGAAGGAAGAGAAATTGATACAGACATCGTAATGTCAAACAACTTCGCATTCGGTGGCGTTAACACATCATTGATTTTCAAAAAATGTAACTAAGGACTTACTAAAATGCCAAAGATTGAAGTAAATGAAAAATTATTCTTCCAGATGGTTGGTCAGAAATATGACTACGATACACTGGAGAAAAAATTAACATGCGGAAAGGCTGAGCTTGATGAAAAACCTGATATGTCTCAGTCAGAAGACCAGCGTGTTATTAAGATTGAATTGAATGATACAAACCGTCCTGACCTCTGGTCAACAAACGGTGTTGCACGCCAGCTTCGTGTTCATGGTGGCGGAAAACCTGCAGACTATTCAAGCTTTCTTTCTCGTGAAGGAGATATTAAGGACAACAATGGTCGTGTAGTAACAGTTGACCCTGAACTTAAAGACATTCGTCCATACATGGTTGCCTTTATGATCGAAGGTAAACCAATCGATGAACCAATGCTCCTCGATATCATTCAGACTCAGGAAAAGCTTGCATGGAACTTCGGTCGTAAGAGAAAATCTATTTCAATGGGACTTTATCGCATTTCTCAGATGAAATGGCCAGTTCACTATAAGGCAGTTGATCCAGATAAAACTTCATTCGTACCTTTGACATTTGAAAAACCTTTGACATGTCGCCAGATTCTTGACGAGCATCCAAAAGGAAAAGATTATGGATGGATCATTAAGGACTTTAAGAAATTCCCACTTTTAACAGATGATAATAACGAAGTAATGTCTATGGCACCAGTTATCAACAGTGCAACTTTGGGCGCTGTTCAGGTTGGAGACAAAGACCTGATGGTAGAACTTACTGGTGACAACATGGCAAACTTGATGCTTGCTGCAAACATTGTTGCCTGTGACTTTGCTGACTGTGGTTATACAATCCGTCCTATTAAAGTTGAACATCCATATGAAACAGGATTTGGAAAATCAATCTGTGCTCCATTCTATTTCCAGAAGCCTACAAAAGCTGTTCTTAAGAATATCAACAAGCTTCTTGGTTCTTCATTTACAAAAGAACAGGTTGTTGAAGCTCTTGTAAGAATGAGCAACAAAGTTGAAACAGCTGATGTAAATGGTGATGTTGAATTTACAGTATGGCCTGCACCATTCAGAAACGACTTCCTTCACGAAGTTGATATTATTGAAGATGTAATGATCGGTGTTGGGCTTGATAACTTCAATGCTGAAAAACCAAATGACTTTACAATCGGTCGTTTGATGCCTTTGACATTGTTCTCAAGAAAAGCAAAGAACATCATGGTAGGTCTTGGATATCAGGAAATGATCTTCAATTACCTTGGAAGCAAAAAAGACTATATCGAAAAAATGAATATCGACGATTCAAAAATCATCGAAGTTTCAAATCCAATGAGTGAAAATTATCAGTTCGTTCGCCCTTCTATCATCGCTTCTTTGCTCAGAGCAGAAAGCGGATCGGCTAACGCAATTTTCCCTCACAAAATTTTCGAAATCGGAAAAGTTGCTTACCTTTGCCAAGAGGAAAATACAGGAACAAGAACTCGTCAGAGTCTTGGCTTTATGACTGCTGCTAGCAATGCTAACTTTAATAGTGCTGCCAGCGAAGTTTCTTCTCTCTTGTACTTCCTTGATCATGAGTACAAAGTTGCTGAATGTGATGATCCAAGATTCATTCCTGGTCGTCAGGCTGCAATCATGGTTAACGGGAAACAGGTTGGTGTATTTGGTGAAGTTCATCCACAGGTTCTTGAAAACTGGTCAATCACAGTTCCATGTGTAGCCGGTGAAATCGATATCGAAGAAGTTATGACAATGTCTTCTTCAGAAAAAGTTCCTGCAAAAGAAACAAAGTCTGAACCAAAGTCAGTTGTTAACCAGAAATCAGAAGCAGAAACTGACCCTATTAAATATTTTAACGAACACATCGAAATCCGTGTTGCAAAAATAGAAAAGGTTGATGTAAATCCAGAAGGCGATAAACTCTATATCGAAACAATGGATGATGGAACAGGAACTCCTCGCATCATTCAGTCAGGCTTAAGACCATATATGTCAGCTGATGAATTACTTGGAAAACATGTTCTTATTGCAGCAAATCTTGCACCTCGCAAAATGAAAGGTGTAGAAAGCCACGGTATGCTTTTGGCATGTGACTATAAAGAAAACGGCAAAGAAAAGGTTGAACTTTTGACAGCTCCATGGGCAGCTCCAGGAACTTTGGTTGTTCCAGAAGGATCTGATCCATCAATTGCAAAACCTGCAAAGCTTGATGCAGATAAATTCTTTAAGATAACTATGAAAGTGGAAGGCAAGAAAATGGTTCTCAATGGAGTTCCAATGACAGCCGACGGAATAGTTATTACTACAGAGAAATCTGACAACTGTGAAGTTTGCTAGTTTCCTGATAAAGATTTGATTATTAATCCCGCGTGAGGTTGTTCCCTTGCGCGGGATTTTTTTTTGGTGTGTCATTATTTGAGACAGTTGGGGTGGTAAAATATGTGATATAATCATGTTACTATAATTGCAGAGAGGTGAGAGTATGAAAGCTGTTGAAAAATTTTGTGGTCAGTTAAATGGTTATTCCAGATCTATAACATTGAGAAATAGGTTAGTTCCAGTTGGAAAGACTGAAGAAAATATAAATCATTTTAGATTACTTGAGAATGATAAAAAAAGAGCAGATTCTTATCAGGAAGTTAAAAATATAATTGATGACTTTCATCGCTCATTTATTCAAGGTGTTTTATCAAATGCAAATTTCGAATGGGGTCCTTTATTTGATGAATTCGATTTATATCAGAGTAAAAATGATAAGGCTGAAAAAGCAAAAATAAAACCAGATTTACAAAAACTTCAATCATTAATGCGTACAAAAGTAGTTAAAAAGTTCACATCCGATGAACGATTCAAAAAACTTTTTGCAAAAGAATTACTTTCTGAGCTTTTGCCAGAAATAATTAAATCGGCTGATCCAACTACAATTTCAAATAAAAAGGAAGCACTCAAGGCTTTTGATAAATTCAGCACTTACTTTACAGGTTTCCATGAAAATAGAAAAAATCTCTATAGTGAAGAGGAAAAATCAACTGCAATCAGTTATCGAATTATAAATGAAAATTTTCCAAAATTTTATTCAAATGTAAAATTATTTGAAAAATTGGAAAAAGAATTTCCTTCCATAATTTCTGATACTGAAGAATCTCTCAAAACTATTCTTAATGGTAAAAAACTAAAAGACATTTTTAATCCAGATGCATTCAATGAATGCCTGACACAAACTGGAATTGATTTTTACAACACAATTATTGGTGGAGTTTCTGGAGAAGCCGGGACTCAAAAAATTCAAGGACTTAATGAAAAAATCAATCTTACAAGACAAAAATTGCCAGATACAGAAAAAAACAAGCTGCGAGGAAAAATGGTAGTTTTGTTTAAACAAATTTTAAGTGATAGAGAAACTGCTTCTTTTATTCCTGTTGGATTTGAAAATAATGAAGAAGTTTATGAGTCCATTAAAACCTTCAAGAAAGAAGTTGTTGATGAAGTAATTAAATTGTCTAATGAAACTTTTGTTTCTCCAAATGACTATAATATTTCAGAAATTTTTGTTCCTGCAAAAAATCTTACAGCCTTTTCTTTAAGCATTTTTGGTCATTGGTCTATTCTTAGTGAGGGACTATTCTATCTCGAAGAAGAAAAAAACAAAAAAGCTTTAACAGAAACTCAGATCGAAAAACTCAGAAAAGAAATTGCAAAAAAAGATTACAGTCTTTCTGAATTGCAGGAAGCTTACGAAAAATACTGTGAACGAAACGATGAACAGGTTTGTATTACCGTAAAAAAATATTTTTCTTTAATGGAACTCCAGCAAGTTGAAAACACAAAAGAAAAAGCTGATGTTATGTTGCTTTCAAAATTAAATACTGCATACGCAAAAATTGATTTTGAAGAACAGAAAAATCTTCAGCAGGAAAAAAATGCTGCAACTCCAATAAAAGAATTCCTTGATGAAGTTCAGAATCTTTATCATTACCTGAAACTTGTTGATTATCGCGGAGAAGAAGAAAAAGATACTTCGTTCTATTCAAAACTTGATGAAATCATTGAAAAGCTGGAAGGGATTACAGCTCTTTATAACAAGGTTAGAAATTTTGTTACAAAAAAACCTGGTGAAGTTAAAAAGTTTAAGTTGAATTTTGATAATGTTTCTTTAGCTAAAGGTTGGGATGTAAATAAAGAATCTGATTATACAAGTATTCTGTTAAGAAAAGAAGGAAAATATTTTCTGGGAATTTTCAATCCTAAAGATAAACCTAAATTTGATGAGGAAAATGAATCAAAAAGTAAGACCATTCCTGAAAATTTTTATGAGAAACTCGTTTATAAATATTTTAAGGATGTTACTACAATGATTCCAAAATGTTCTACACAACTAAATTCTGTGAAAACGCATTTTGAAAATTCCAAAACTGATTTTATTCTTGAAAATGATAATTTTATTCAGCCACTTACAATTACGAAAACTATCTATGATTTAAATAATCAATTATTTGATGGTAAAAAGAAGTTTCAAATAGATTATCTAAGAAATACTGGAGATAAAGAAGGCTATGAAAAAGCTGTTAAAGATTGGATTAATTTTTGTATGCAGTTTGTGAAATCTTATAAGAGTACATCTGTATATGATTATTCATCATTAGGAAATTACAGTTCATTTAAGCAAGTTGATCAATTTTATTCTGCAATAAATCTTTTACTGTATAAGATTTGGTTTGTTGGTGTTTCATCTTCCAAAATAGATTCTCTCGTAGATTCTGGCAAACTTTTCCTTTTCCAAATTTACAACAAAGACTTTGCAGAAAAATCATCTGGAAAGAAAAATCTTCATACTCTGTATTGGGAAAATCTTTTCAGCGAAGAAAATCTTAAAGATATCTGCTTAAAACTTAATGGCGAAGCGGAACTTTTCTATCGTCCTGCAAACGAAAATATAAAAATTGTAAAACACGAAAAAGGTTCTGTGCTTGTAAACCGAACAACAACAGATGAAAAATCAATTCCAGAAGAAATTTACCAGGAAATATATCAGTTCAAGAACAATATGATTTCTGAAATTTCTAATGAGGCAAAAGAATTACTTGATTCTGGAACAGTTGTTTGTAAAGAAGCAAAACACGAAATTACAAAGGACAAACATTTTACAGAAGCAACTTATCTTTTCCATTGTCCAATTACAATGAATTTTAAGGCTCCTGAAATTACAGGGAGAAAATTCAATGATCGAGTTTTAGAAGTTCTAAAAGCAAATCCTGATGTAAAAATCATCGGCCTTGACCGCGGCGAGCGACATTTGATTTATCTTTCACTTATAAATCAAAAAGGTGAAATTGAATTACAAAAAACTTTGAATCTTGTAGAACAAGTTAGAAACGATAAAACTGTAAAAGTAAACTATCAGGAAAAACTTGTTCAGAAAGAAGGTGACAGAGATAAGGCCCGCAAAAACTGGCAGACAATCGGCAATATTAAAGAACTTAAGGAAGGCTATCTTTCTAACATTATTCACGAAATTGCAGAGCTCATGGTCAAAAACAATGCCATTGTAGTTATGGAAGATTTGAATTTCGGATTTAAACGAGGACGCTTTGCAGTTGAGCGTCAGGTTTATCAGAAATTTGAAAACATGCTCATTGAAAAACTAAATTATCTTGTTTTCAAAGATAAAGCTGTTACTGAACCAGGTGGAGTTTTGAATGCTTATCAACTGACAGATAAATCGGCAAATGTTAGTGATGTTTACAAACAATGCGGATGGCTTTTCTATATTCCAGCAGCATATACTTCCAAAATTGATCCAAAAACTGGATTTGCAAATTTGTTTAACACATCAGGCCTTACAAATGTTGAAAAGAAAAAAGAATTCTTTGATAAATTTGAAGGAATCAGATACGACTCTAAAGAAGATTGTTTTGTATTCTCTGTAGATTATTCAAAACTTGGGAACAATGCGGATTATCTGAAAAAATGGGAAATCTATACCCGTGGGGAAAGAATTGCTTATAATCGCAAAGAAAATAAAAACTTCACTGTAAATCCAACTGAAAACCTTAAAAAGAAGTTTGATGAATTTGGAATAAACTGGCATAACGAAGAAAACTTTATTGATTCTCTTCAAACTGTTCAGGCAAAAAAAATAAATGCCCCTTTCTTTGATGAATTGTTAAGATCTTTCAACTCTACTCTCCAGATGCGAAACTCTATTCCAAACAGTGAAATTGATTACCTGATTTCTCCTGTAAAAGCAGAAGATGGAACTTTCTTTGACAGTCGCGAACAGCTTGCGCTTGGTAAAAATGCCAAACTCCCAATTGATGCCGATGCCAACGGAGCTTACCACATTGCTTTAAAAGGTTTGTATCTTTTACAGAATGATTTCAACAGAAATGAAAAAGGCGTCATTCAGAATATTTCCAACGCCGACTGGTTCCGTTTCGTTCAGGAAAAAGAATACAGACTGTAGGAGTTTGCCATGCCAGAAAACACACAGATTAAGCTTTTTGAAGAAAAAAAAGTCCGCTCCGTTTGGGAAAATCAAGAACAGCAATGGTATTTTTCGGTAATTGATGTTGTTGAAGTTCTTACGGAATCTGTAAATCCTCGTGATTATTGGTTCAAAATGAAGAAGCGCGTCCATTCTGAGGATGGCCTTGAACTGTCGACAATTTGTCGACAGTTCAAAATGACTGCTCAGGATGGAAAAATGCGAGAGACTGATTGTGCTAATGTAAAATCTCTTCTTCGAATTATTCAGTCCATTCCTTCACCAAAGGCAGAACCATTTAAACAGTGGTTGGCTCAGGTTGGCTACGAACGAATGAAGGAAATTGAAAATCCAGAGCTTGCTCAGGAACGGATGAAGGAACTGTACGAGAAGAAAGGTTATCCAAAGGATTGGATAGATAAACGTCTTCGGGGAATTGCAATTCGCCAAAATCTCACAGATGAATGGAAAGAACGTGGTATTACAAAAGAGAAAGATTATGCAATTCTTACTGCAGAGATTTCAAAGGCTACTTTTGGACTCACACCATCTGAATACAAAAATGTAAAAGGTCTTACAAAGAAAAATCAGAATCTGCGGGATCACATGACAGATTTAGAACTGATTTTTACTATGCTTGGTGAACGGGTTACTACAGAAATCAGTCAGCAAGAAAAACCTGAGGATTTTGAAGGCAATAAGGATGTAGCCCGTCGTGGTGGAAATGTTGCAGGAGTTGCCAGAAAAGAAACAGAAAAAGAATTAGGTCATTCCGTAATTTCCTCGGAAAACTTTTTGAATCTGGACGAAAAATCAAATGGAACTTTATCTGAAAATAACTTACCTGAATGATTTTATATTCTGTCCTCTTTCAATTTATTATCATCAGCTTTACGGAGATTTAGCGGAACGGCTTTATTACAACGATGCTCAACTTGACGGAAAAGCCGCTCACGAAGCTATTGATAATCAGCATTATTCCACACACAAAAAAATTCTTCAGGGAATTGATGTTTACTCTGATGAATATAAATTGTGTGGAAAAATTGATATTTTTGATACCGAAAAAGGCCTGCTTACAGAACGCAAAAAACATATTGAAACAATTTACGATGGTTATCTTTTTCAGTTGTATGCTCAATGCCTGTGTCTTAGAGAAATGGGTTACACAGTAAATGAAATCCGCTTTTATTCCAGCGATGACAATAAAGTTTACAAAGTTGATTTACCAGAGAATAATCCAGAAATGTTTGAAAAATTCAAAAAAACTAATGAAGATATGCAGCATTTTGATGTAGATAGTTATGTACCAACTTCAGAAGAAAAATGCAAACATTGTATTTATAACGATTTTTGCGACAGACCTCTTTGCCCCAAAGCATATAACGGCGGATTTTAAAAAAAGGAAGACAAGATTATGATGAGTACGAGGGATTTTGAATGTAAACAGATTGCTTTTGTCTTTACTTCCAGAGGTGAGAAAATCAGTTTTAAGAATGATAATCTGATTATTTCTGATGAAAATGGAAAAACAAAACATCAGTCTACTTGTTACAGGCTTTTTCTTCTTTTTATTTGTGGAGATTATTGTATAACTTCTGGATTATTGGATCGTGCTTCAAAATTTGGATTTAATATTGTTTTGATGTCTTCTAATCTTCGTATTACAAAAATTATTCCATCAAAAGCTGAGGGAAATACCTTGCTTAGGAGAAAACAATATGCACTTGAAAAGACTGATATTGCAGCACATGTAATTTCCAACAAAATCCACAATCAGAATTTTCTGTTAAAGCAGCGACGCAATAAAACTGATGAAGAAAAAGAGGTTATAAACAAAATAAAATCCTATGAAAAGGAAGTTTTAAGACCAGAATTAACTGTTCAAGAAATAATGGGGATTGAAGGCATAAGTGCAAAACTTTACTTTAAGACTTTGTTTAAAAATCATAATTGGGAAGCACGACGTCCCAGAGTTAAACAAGACATAATTAACTGCCTTCTGGATGTTGGTTATACAATTTTATTTAACGTTATAAATGCACTTTTAGAAATGTATGGCTTTGATGTTTATGTTGGAATACTGCATAGAGAATTTTTTCATAGGAAATCTTTGGTTTGTGATTTAGAAGAACCATTCCGCCCAATTATTGATGCTGCATTACTTAAGGCATTGAACCTTGGCCAGATTGATGAAAAGGATTTCTGGAAAAATCAGAATCAGTATATTTTGACCTGGAAATATTCTGCAAAATATGTGGAAATTTTTATTAAAGCAATTTTGGAATATAAAAATGAGATTTTCATTTATATTCAAAGTTATTACAGAGCTTTTATGAGAGAAAAATCTCCCGAGGAATTTCCAATTTTTGATTTAGAAGGAGATGAATCATAATTATGCTACTAATCAGTTATGATATAAGCAATGATAAAGTCAGAACAAAATTTGCAAAATATCTTTCAAAATTTGGATTCCGCTTGCAATATTCAGTTTTTGAAATTACAAATAGTGATACGGTTCTGGCTAATATTGAAAACGAAATAAAAAATGTGTATATGAAGGCTTTTACAGAAGAAGATTCTGTGATAATATTCAATTTGTCAGCAAGTTGTAAAAAAACTTGTTACGGTTATGCTAAAAACGAAGAAAAAGATATTTTTATCATAACCTAAAAATTTGCAAACCCCATGTCTTACTGTAGATTTAGGAGCAAAAAATGCCAAATTTATACAAATCTGACGTAATGATTGCGAAAAACAGTAACAGACAGTACTGTTGTACATATGTAGGGGGTTACTTCATAAATTAAATTTCTACTGTTGTAGATATGTATTGATCCACGAGTATCTGGAAGGGTTACTTCATAAATTAAATTTCTACTGTTGTAGATATTGAGAGTGTCAGACCCTTATGCTAGGTTACTTCATAAATTAAATTTCTACTGTTGTAGATATCAAATAGATTTTTGTATCAAAACAGTTACTTCATAAATTAAATTTCTACTGTTGTAGATACGAAGGTTAGCCGAAAAACTTTTAGGGTTACTTCATAAATTAAATTTCTACTGTTGTAGATCAATGTATACAGGTGAAGCTGTTACTGGTTACTTCATAAATTAAATTTCTACTGTTGTAGATCCAATGCACTCAATCAGATCTGGAATAGGTTACTTCATAAATTAAATTTCTACTGTTGTAGATCTCTCATGCGTCTTCTGGTGTTAATCGGTTACTTCATAAATTAAATTTCTACTGTTGTAGATTCAACAGACAGGAAGCAATTGACTACCGGTTACTTCATAAATTAAATTTCTACTGTTGTAGATATACCAATAGATGGGAAGAATGTACAAGGGTTACTTCATAAATTAAATTTCTACTGTTGTAGATCAATCTTAATCTCATTTCCCTTAAAGGGTTACTTCATAAATTAAATTTCTACTGTTGTAGATGAGAGGCGAAAAATGGAAGAGGTAAAGTTACTTCATAAATTAAATTTCTACTGTTGTAGATGATTCCATATTAGATATGCAATTGATGGTTACTTCATAAATTAAATTTCTACTGTTGTAGATTTGTTTGGAACAATTAAGACAGGGCTAGGTTACTTCATAAATTAAATTTCTACTGTTGTAGATTGAGTAAAAAGAATGTTTTTTTGCTTAGGTTACTTCATAAATTAAATTTCTACTGTTGTAGATAGTGTTCCGTCTTTTTTTGTTTCACCTGGTTACTTCATAAATTAAATTTCTACTGTTGTAGATTATAACTGTTCCTCATTAGAGTCTAGGTTACTTCATAAATTAAATTTCTACTGTTGTAGATTGCTGTCTGATGTGTTCCTGAAAGCTTGGTTACTTCATAAATTAAATTTCTACTGTTGTAGATATTGAGCTTGTCATAAAACCAATCCGGTTACTTCATAAATTAAATTTCTACTGTTGTAGATTGACACAGAAGACATGGAAAATGCTTTGGTTACTTCATAAATTAAATTTCTACTGTTGTAGATAAAATGTGTGCTATTACGTCACAAGTGGTTACTTCATAAATTAAATTTCTACTGTTGTAGATGGTGTATGGGGTTTGCACCCCATACGAGTTACTTCATAAATTAAATTTCTACTGTTGTAGATTTTACTTAATACTATCTATCAATGTATTGGTTACTTCATAAATTAAATTTCTACTGTTGTAGATTTTGTCTGCAAAATCTTCCAGGACTTGTTTACTTCTTAAATTATATTTCTACTAATGAATGCTAAAAATTTTGCATAAAAATATGGGAAAAATTATAAATTATAAAAAAAAGGTGAATTTACGAGAAATTCACCTTAAATCATAGACAATTCAGTCTAATTCAGAAATACTGATACAGAATAAGAAAAAAAGTTTCCAAATCCGTGGAATATCGTTAAAAGGCAAAACGCATTTCTATTCCTTATACTTAGTAATCACAACACATCCGTTATGACCACCAAATCCTAATGATGCAGAAGCTGCGGCGTTAATCTCGGCTTTAACACCAACATTTGGTGTGTAGTCAAGGTCGCAGCCGCCTTCAAGGTCTGGGTTATCAAGATTGATTGTTGGTGGAACAAAGCCTTCGTTGATTGCTTTTACACAGAACATGGCTTCGATTGCGCCGGCTGCTCCGACTAGGTGGCCTGTCATTGATTTTGTTGAAGAGATGTGAAGCTTGTATGCGTGTTCACCGAATGCAAGCTTTAACATTGCAGATTCTCCTACATCATTTGCGTGAGTTGATGTTCCATGTGCGTTGTAGTACTGGATGTCTTCTGGTTTTAAGCCTGCATCTTCAAGGGCATCTTTTACTGCCATGGCAGCACCGCTTCCGTCTTTGAGTGGGGAAGTGATGTGGTATGCGTCGTTGCTTGTTCCAAAGCCTGCAAGTTCTGCGTAGATTTTTGCACCGCGGGCTTTTGCGTGTTCGAGTTCTTCAAGCATGAACATTACCGAACCTTCACCTACAATAAAACCGTCACGGTCTTTGTCAAATGGACGGCATGCTTTTTCTGGATCATCATTGTGAGATCTTGAAAGTGCCTGAAGTTTTACAAATGAACCAACTGTAAATTCTTCTACTGTTGCTTCTGTTCCACCTGCAACACACATATCAACACGGCCAGAGCGGATCATATCCATTGCAAGGCCCAATGCATCACTTCCTGAAGCACATGCTGTGTTGAGTGCCCATCCAAAACCTTTGATTCCATACTGGATGCAGACATTTGCTGCGCCTTCGTTTGAGATCATCATGGCTGCTGTAAGTGGTGGCATTCTTTCAGGTCCTGTTGCAGGATCGTTGATTTTAGAAAAGGCTTCTGTCGTTGTATCAACTCCGCCGAATACGTTTCCGATTAAGACACCGATTTTTTCATTTTGCAAAGTTTCTTTTGTATAACCTGCATCAGCGATTGCCTGTGCAGAGGCACCAAGACAAAGCTGTGTAAATCTTGATTTCTGTCTCAAAACTTTTTTGTCGAGACCGCATTTTTCAATATCAAAGTTTTTAACTTCGGCTGCGATTTTTACAGGAAGTCGTGAAGCATCAAACAAAGTGATTTTTCCAACGCCACTTTTTCCGTTCTTAACATTTTCCCATGCTTCTTCAACAGTATTCCCAACTGGTGAGATACAACCCATTCCTGTGATAACCACTCTACGTTTAGTCATTGTGTTCTCCAAAGTTTTATGTTAAGTTAACTATATCATAAAATGGGTTAAAAATAATAGTATTGGTAAAATTAAAAAAATAATGAATTTAAAACGAGGAAAATATGAATATCGAAGAAATTAAATCTCAGGTTTCAAAAGTTATAAATGACCTTCTTAATGACCATCCACAGAAAAAAGGATCTGTGTTTGTAATCGGCTGTTCCTCAAGCGAAGTCGCAGGTGGAAAAATGGGAAAGAACTCGTCGGAAGTAATCGGAAAAGCAGTTTTCGAAACTGCAAATTCCATTCTTTCTGAAAAGGGAATTTTCTTAGCCTGTCAGTGCTGCGAGCATTTGAACCGTGCACTTGTTGTAGAAGAAGAATGTGCTGAAAAGTTTGGATATGAAGAAGTCTGTGTAAAACCTTGGCTTCATGCTGGCGGTTCATTTGCAACTGCTGCATATGCAGGTTTTAAGAAGGCTGTTGTGGTGGAACATGTAAAGGCCAGCGCCGGAATTGATATCGGCGATGTACTGATTGGAATGCACTTAAAGGATGTTGCAGTACCTGTTCATCCGGAACAGAATGTGGTTGGAGATGCCCATGTCGTTGCTGCCTGGTGCAGACCAAAGCTTATTGGCGGAGAACGGGCAAGATATGAATAAAAGAGCTGTGATTTATTCAATCATCTCTCTTTTATTATTACCAGAAAAAATTGTTATTTAACTTCTGTAAGCCAGCTCTATTTTTTATCTTTGATAACTGTAATGAGGTCTACAATGTTTTTCAGATGGCGGTGGTCAGAGGTGGCATGATAAGCTTGAGCGGAGAACATCTTGCATATGTCGTGACCGACTATAGGTGTTAGGTTCAGGACGCTTTTTCTGGAATATTTTTCTATAAATTTAAATGTATGATAATTTGAAAACAAAGGGTTGTCTGAGGGAATTGATTCATCGGGATTTATTCCAATAAATTCTATATCATTAAATAGGAAAGTTCTCATTACTAATCTTTGTTTTTTTAAATTCAACCATCATATATTTAAATCCATTGGTATATTCTGATTCAGTAATTTTAAATCGACTGCTTATTACTGTTACAAAACAATTTGAACTCAAAATCAAAATAAGTGAAAAAAATAAAAAATATTTTTTCATTTTTTTCCACTTAGTCTGCATTTTTGATTTTTATTGTTATTAATTCTGTTAAGTCCTTTACTTGGAAATCTACAAATTGATATAAACCATCTGGATTTGCTACAATTAGATTTGCTGTTTCTGAATTTTTAATATAATCTCCACCAGAAATATTTACCCACTGAAATGGTGCAATAGGATTCTTTCCAGTCATAGCAATCAATACATATAAGTCTTCTGACTGTTCTGTTTTTATTAATTGTTCCAATATTTTATCTGTTTCATAATAGTTATTTATTTCAACATCAAAATTTAAGCTATCAAATAATTCCTTCATTTTATCTTGACGGAGAGTTACAATTTGTTGTCCATCTATTTCAGAATAAAATTTAAAAGTGCTAAACTGTGTTGCATCAACAGGCACATCGAAATTAAACCCTTTACTTGATAATAATTCACAGGCTTTTTCAAAGTCTTTATCATTAAAATATGCAAGAGACAACTGAACATTCATTCCTGATTCATTTATTTCATCAAGTGAAACTCCATCGTTTACTAATCTTTCAAAAGTTTTATAATCTTGATTCTTTGCTGCATCAATTAATGGAGTAGCAAATATTTTTAATGAAACAAAAATTAAAATAAAGACTAA